>JAEEGL013067572.1_pt1 | contig 31359 bp, 27 predicted proteins | sample 9134231 | NCBI WGS metagenome assembly JAEEGL01 (sample SAMN16246548, study PRJNA631951) | gut metagenome | biome: gut microbiome; feature: rumen; material: fiber-attached | host: Bos | place: Iran: Karaj | collected 2018-10
GTCGTTGCCGACGATCTCATCCTTCGGCACGAAGAAGGATTTTTCGGTGCGCTCGCGTTCGTCCTCCGACTCGATATCCCGGAAACGGGCGATGATATCCGGAATGTCATTCTCGGCGACGGTGCTGCGCTTATCATCCAGCGAAAACCCATCTGCCTGCATATCGTAAAACCACACTTTATCTGTGCCGCCGTGGCCGGTTTTGGTAAAAATCAGAATTCCGGTTGAGACGCCGGCGTAAGGTTTGAATACGCCTGACGGCATGGAGATCACTGCTTCGAGGCGGTTTTCTTCGATCAGCGCCTTTCGGATCGCCTTGTGCGCCGTTGACGAGCCGAAGAGCACGCCGTCGGGCACGATGCAGGCACAGCGTCCGCCCACCTTCAGCATCCGCAGGAACAGCGCCAGGAACAGCAGCTCGGTCTTCTTGGTCTTGCAGACCTTCAGAAGGTCCGCGGAAACCGTGTCGGCGTCGAGACTGCCCTTGAACGGTGGGTTGGCAAGGATCAGAGAGAATTTATCCTTATCAGGGTTTTGATCCGAAAGGCTGTCACGATATTCGATAAAGGGGTTGTTGATCCCGTGCGTCATCATGTTCATGGCGCCGATGCGGAGCATGGTCCTGTCCATATCGTAGCCGTGGAACATGTGATTCATATAGTGATCTTTTTTCTGACGATCAAAGAAAATTTCCTGCCTGCGATTTTCTCTTAGGTACTCCCCCGCCGCGACAAGGAAGCCCGATGTGCCGCACGCCGGGTCTGCGATCACGTCGTCCGCCTTCGGGTTCATCAGCTCGACCATCATTTTGATGATATGCCGCGGCGTCCTGAACTGACCGTTCAGCCCTGACTGAGAAATTTTAGAAAGCAAGTATTCGTAGGTATCGCCGCGCACATCAGCGCTTTGCGCGTTGTTCATCAATTTGTAGATTTCGTCCAGCGAGTCAACCACCTTGGAGAGAAGCAGAGGCGTCGGCAACTTGAATATGGCGTCGTCCATATATTTGGAATAGGCGCTGTTTTTGTCTCCGTGCAGGTTTTTGATGAAGGGAAACACCCATTCCTGCATCACAGAATACATACGCCCGGCAGGGAAATCATGGAACACCGACCATTTCAGCTGACTGCCGTCGATCTTCCGATCTCCGACCTGAACCTCATCCGCAAATATACTTGTATAGGGCAGACCAAGCATGGCGGCCTCTTTAGCGCGCAAGTTATCGCTGTCATCGAGATCGCGGATGAACATAAGGTATGTGATCTGCTCGATCACATCCAAGGGATTGACGAGACCTCCCGCGGCAAAAACATCCCAAAGACTATCGATCTTGTTCTTCAGCTCACCTGTAATCATTTTGTCTTACTCCTTCTCATGGTTCCAAGCATATTTGGTATATCTGCCGCCGCCGATTTTCAGAATTACTCCGGCGTTTTTCAGCTCAGCCAGTGTGCGTTCAACGGTCACTTCACTGATGCCCGGACACATCTCGATGATCTCGGATTTCGTAATCGTGCCAAGGTGGCTGCGGATGGTTTCACGCACGCGTTCTGCTTTCGTCAGTTTCGTATTTACCAACAATGCAATTCTGCTCGAAAACTCCCTGTACGCAGCGACAATAATGCCAAGCATATAGCGGACAAATGGAGCGTAATCGTTTTCACCTTCATGCCAGTTGAAGGAGCTATCCTGCAATACTTCGTAGTACGTTTTTTTGCTGTCGGCGATCAGTTTTTCGATGCTGATGTATTTGCCGACGAAGTATCCGGCACGGTAAAGCAAGAGAAGCGTGAGCAGTCGGCTCATGCGGCCGTTGCCGTCGTTAAATGGATGGATACAAAGAAAATCAAGGATAAACATCGGAATGACAACCAGCGGATCAATCTCGGGATCATTGATGGCTATATCGAATGCATCGCAAAGTCTTTGCACGACTTCTGGTGTTTCCCATGCCGGCACCGGATGGAAGCGAACAATTCTCGTTCCATCCTCACGATCCTCCGCGATGATGTTGTCATTGCTCTTATAGTTTCCGCCGATGGAATTACCGCTGAACTTATACAGATCCCTATGGAGTTGGAGGATAAGTGATGGGCGCGGAGGGATATAGTTATAGCTTTCATGAATTGTCGAAAGCGCGTCGCGATATCCGGCAATCTCCTTTTCACTGCGTGTCCGCGGCATGGTTTTATCCCGAACAAGCTGCCTTAACCGTTCGTCAGTCGTAACGATACCTTCAATACGGTTTGACGCGTCGGTGCTCTGGATCTTCGCAATTTCAAGCAGCTGAGCGAGGGCATCCGGTTTTGCCGCTGTAAATAGCGTCTGCTTTCCCTTATACTCATGAATCTGCGAAAGCAAAGCAACAATGTCTGCTGAGAGCAGTTTTTCATATTCGGTTTTATAATGAAATTCTCTCATCGTCATTCCCCATTTTATTGACGTCATGATCGCTTTCGATGATGCAATTATACATTAAAGCAATGGCATTGTCAAACATTTAATTGCATCGTTAAAAACGTTTTTGATGTAATTAAATTGATTTTTGACTGCTTAAGCTGTTCCCTGCGTTAAAGAAGAATCTGGAGGGGAATTCTCTTGAGGAGTCAGGGTTCTTTCCCACCTCTTTTTGTTCTGCCGCCTCTGAGTTTGTTGATCGGCTGCTCTGGACCCCGTTAACACCGTATTTTACTCTTTCTTTGCTCGAAATAAATGAAGAAAAGACTTCTTCATCGATTCTTCCTGCGCGAACGTCGCTAAGAACGAAAGTATCAACTCCAAGAATTAAGCATTGATTAATATAAGAAATTGGAAATTAATTGCTGATATGTGGAAAATCTGGCCTGTTGGATATATAATGCAAAGCGTGATCACAAGAAAATGCAATGGAGGATCATGAAATGATTGGAAAAACCATTCAGCAGAAGCGCAAGGCTGCGGGCTATACGCAGGCTCAGCTTGCAGAGCGTCTAGGGGTAACTGCTCCGGCAGTGAACCGCTGGGAAAAGGATCTAAGCTATCCTGACGCCACTCTCTTGGCTCCTCTTGCCCGGCTTCTTAACACAGATATAAATGCATTGTTCTCTTTCTATGACGCGCTCTCAGATTCGGAGCGAGATCTGATCGTCGATAGGTTTAAGACTATGATGTTCGATGGAAAGGAAACCGAGGCTCTTGCTTACATTGACCGTATTCTTCATGAAAACCCGTCTGATGGTATTCTCCTCAAGAAGGTAGCCGATGCACTTTATGGACATCATATGCTTAGACGGACTGTTGATGGGACCATTTATCTTGATCGCATCATTCCCTACTATGAAAGGACTCTGAAATTGAGCCCAGAGTACACTGAGGAGATATCCGATAATCTGCTGAACCTATATGGGGATATCGGAGAGCGGGAAAAAGCTGAGGAAGCCCTTTCCAGAATTCCAGACAAAAAGATCGATAAGAAGTGGAGACATGTCGAATTGCTTTATTTGTTGGAACAGTATCAGGAAGTCTTACCGGAAATGGAAAGGCAGATTCTGACCAGCCTTGTTGACATATCCTTGAAGCTCAATTTGCTTCAAAACACCTTAGATCAGGCGGGTAAACAGGAAATGGCCCAACTGGCACAAGAGAAAAATGAGGCATTTAGAAAGCTGTTTGAAATATGGAACGGATTCGATGCTCTGTCGATGCTCGTGAGCTCCAATGCGAACAAAGACGCTGACGGAATGTCACGGTCTTTCGAAATGCTTCTTTCCAGTCAGGCTGAAGGTCAGCAGGTGTCAAACTGTCCGCTGTTTCAAGACGCTGCTCTCGGGAAAGCGAATGTCGACGAAACAACCACAGCTGATATGATCTCAGATCTTATCTCTTTAATTGGAAAGTTTAAAACGTCTACGGAGAGTTGATGCGTGTGGTCGCTTCTCACCTGAGGCATTCCGATCACTCGTTCCTGCTTGCCAGTCGCACAGTTTCGTGTTTCTCTTGGTAATGGTGACGGTCCGGACAGGCCATCGCAAGTGCTTTTTTCGTCTAGACGATGACGAGAACCTTTTTTTGCACGCGTGATGCCGGTATAGAACAGTTTGCGCTGGTTTACGAAGTACAAGCGTTTTCGACCTGTCTTGGCTTTTGGAAGCAAAAAACAGGTTCCGGAGCAGCCGATCGACTGCTCCAGAGCCCGTTTTCTCTGTATTATACCCGCTTTTCGCACAAAATGCGAAAAGGAACATCTTTTGCCGTGGTAAACAAAAGACGTTCCTTTAATGGTGGAGATGGGGGGAGTCGAACCCCCGTCCGAAAACCTGTCTACCGGACCTTCTACGAGCGTAGTCGATATTTTAGCGTTCCCTCCCTGCCGCTCCTACCGACAGGATCAGCAGATCAGTAGCTTCATAAATCCCACCCGCGGCAAAGCTTACGCGGGCTGGTTCCCTGCGATAATGACGCCCAAACACCGGCCGCAGGCCTCCGATGCTGAACGGTCGCCGATTAGGCAGCGACTGCTAATTTAGTATCTTTGCCAGTTACTATACTGTCCCGCTTTTTACGAAGTTCGGGGCTTCGACTCGCTTATCCGGCTTCCACGATCCCCGTCGAAACCATTTTCATCCCCATGCGCACATATAGTATATGTGCGGAAAAGTTATTCGTCAAACAAATCGAAGATATCCAGCGTGGCGAAATAATCTTTAGGCGTTTCGGCCCGGCGGATGAGCTGCGTGCTGCCGTCGGGGTTAAGCAGGACTTCGGCGGAACGCAATTTTCCGTTGTAGTTATATCCCATCGCAAAGCCGTGTGCGCCGGTATCGTGTATGACCACGATATCGCCGACGTCGATCTTCGGCAGAGGCCTGTCCACCGCAAATTTATCGTTGTTTTCGCACAGCGAACCCGTTACGTCGTATACATGGTCACAGGGGGCGTTCTCCTTCCCCATTACCGTGATATGATGATACGCGCCGTACATGGCGGGACGCATTAGGTTTACCGCGCATGCGTCAAGTCCGATATAGTGTTTATAGGTGTCTTTACGGTGCAGCGCGGTTGTGACAAGATACCCGTAAGGGCCGGTCATGTAACGTCCGAGTTCGGTAAACAACGACACCTGCATACCTGCGGGCGTAATGATTTCGTCGTATACCTGCTGCACGTCGCGCCCGATGCGCTCGATGTCGGCGGGCTCGCCGTCCGGCAGGTAAGGGATACCGATGCCGCCGGACAGATTGATAAACGTGATCTCGGCGCCGGTTTTTTCTTTCAGCTCGACCGCAGTTTCAAACAGCACCTTTGCCAGCATCGGATAATACCCGTTATCGGTCGTATTGCTGGCGAGGAACGCATGCAGGCCGAATTTTTTTGCGCCTAATTCCTTAAGACGCTGGAAGCCGTCGATTAACTGCTGCTTGGTAAAGCCGTACTTGGCATCTCCGGGATTGCCCATGATCATATTGCCCAGGCGGAATTCGCCGCCGGGGTTGAAACGGCAGCAGATCGTTTCCGGAATACCGCCGTGCCTGCTCAAGAAATCGATATGCGTGATGTCGTCTAAATTGATAACAGCGCCCAGCTTGCGCGCGTATTCGAATTCGCTTGCCGGCGTGTCATTGGAAGAAAACATGATCGAATCGCCCGTGATTCCCAGCGCATCACAGAGCATCAGCTCCGTATAAGACGAGCAGTCCATGCCGCATCCCTGTTCGTACAGGAGTTTCATGATGGCAGGATTTGGCTCCGCTTTTACGGCAAAGTATTCGCGGTATCCGGGATTCCATGCAAACGCAGACTGCAGACGCTTAGCGTTGTCGACAATCGCTTTTGCGTCGTAGATGTGGAACGGCGTCGGATAATCGCGAATGATCGCCCGTATTTGCTGTTCGTCGAACGGTAGTGTTTTCATACTTTTCCCCCTGATTTAAAACTGCGTTCCATTTCGCGTTTTGCGTCTCTCGCGGCGATGTCGTGCCTTTTGTCGTAAAGCTTCTTGCCTCGCGCTACCGCCAATTCGAGCTTGATCAAGCCGTCCTTTAGGTAAAGCTGCAAAGGAATAAGGCTCATCCCCTGCGCCTGCTGTGCCGCGTAAAGCTTTTTGATTTGGCTTTTATGCAGAAGCAGTTTCCTGTCGCGGAACGGATCCGGATTGTATATATTTCCCTGTTCAAAAGGGCTTACATGCATGCCGTGCAGCATCGCTTCGCCGTTCTTGATCTGCGCATAGCTGTCTTTCAGATTGACTTTGCCGGCGCGCATGGATTTCACCTCGCAGCCAACCAAGACGATACCACATTCGTAGACGTCTTCGATAAAGTAATCATGTCTGGCCTTGCGGTTTTGCGCGAGGACCTTTATCCCCTTTTTGACAGGCATTGTGCTCTCCCCTTTTGTCCTAGCGGAAATTATAGCATAGTACGCGACGGCGATACAACCAAATAGATGTATTTTTATACTTATTTGACAAGTTCCATTTCGATATTCCGCGTATCCATATCCACGCTGACGATCCGCACGTTTACCGCATCGCCGAGACGGTATATCCGCCCGTGACTGCGGCCGACCAAACGATAGTGTTTCTCGTCGCAGATGTAATAATCATCATCCAGAGACGTGATCCGCACGAGCCCCTCTACCGTGTTCTCCAATTCGACGAAAAAACCGAAGGACGTTACCCCGGCAATAATGCCCGCATAGCTTTCGCCGATGCGCTTTTTCATATATTCACATTTCTTCAGATCGTCCACAGCCCATTCCGCTTCCATGGCAGTGCGCTCGCGTTCGCTGCATTGGACGGCGATTTCAGGGAGCGTTTCCTCCAATCGCGAAATGCGCTTTTCGTTCAGGCTGCCGTGCAGCATTTCTTTGATGATCCTGTGACCGACCAGATCCGGATAGCGGCGGATGGGCGAAGTAAAATGGCAGTAATGCCTTGCCGCCAGTCCAAAGTGTCCCGAGCAGGTTTCGTGGTATCTCGCTCTCTGCATTGCCCGCAGCACGACCTTATTGACGATGTTTTCTTCCGGTGTGCCTTTTGCCTGCGCAAGTACGCGCTGCAGCGCGCACGGCTGTAAATCCCTTACACTCTTTATCCCGTAGCCGAGTGTTTGCAGAAAGACGTTCAGATCCGTTAGCTTCTCTTTCTCCGGACGTTCATGGATGCGGTACAGAAACGGGCAATTCAAATCGGACATATGCTGCGCGACCGTTTCGTTGGCGACCAGCATACATTCTTCAATAATCCTGTTGGCAATCTTACGTTCCGCCTTGTCGATCTGAACGGGTTGCCCGTTATCGTCGAGCGTGATACGTGCTTCATCGATATCAAAATCAATGCTGCCGCGTTTGACGCGTCTGGCATTGAGTACATTGGCAAGCTCGGCCAGCATCGTAAGCATCGGAACGATATCCGCGTATTTGCGCCGTATGGCCGCGTCGCCTTCAAGGAGCTGTGTGACGTCGTCGTAGATCAATCTGTAACGCGTGCAGATTAGCGTTTCCGCAAGGCGGTGCCTTACAACTTTTCCCGCGCTGTCGATCTCCATAAAGCACGAGAGCGTCAAACGATCCGCATTCGGGTTGAGCGAGCAGATGCCGTTGGACAGCTCCGGCGGCAGCATCGGCAACACGCGGTCCAGCAAATATACGCTGGTACCATGCCGGTACGCATCACGATCCAAAGCAGTCCCCTCTTTCACATATGCGGAAACATCGGCGATATGTACGCCTAAAAGGTAGTTGCCGTTGGACAGCTTTTCAAGACTTACCGCATCGTCCATGTCTTTTGCGTCTGCGCCGTCAATGGTGACGATACACCGCTGGCGAAGGTCTTCACGCGTGAGGATGTCGTCCTGCGAGACGCTCTGCGCTATACTTTTCGCCTGCCGCAGCGCGTTCTTGCTGAACGTATCCGGCAGTTCGAATTGCCGGATAATGGAAAGGACATCCAGCCCCGCATCGCCTTTGCTGCCAAGAACTTCCTCGATCGTGCCCACAAGCGGACGCCGACCGTCAGGGTACTGAATGATTTTCGCGACGACTTTGTCGCCATGCTTCGCCTTATGCGCGTCGGTAAGCAGCAAATCCATCGGCAGACGCCTTTCGTCAGGGATCACGTATCCGGAGCGTCCGTCCTTTTCAAACGTGCCGATGATGTTCTTGTATGCCCGCTGCACGATCAGAGCTACTTCCGCTTCGGGCGAACCGTTACGGCTGGTTTGGCCTGTGCAGCGCACCCATACTTTGTCTCCGTGCATTGCACCGTGCATGGCGTCCGCAGGCACGAATGCATCCCGCGTCCCGTTAGCCGGAATAAAAAAACCGTAGCCACGCGCATGCCCCTGTATTCTGCCGAACACCAAATCTGTTTGTTCGGGGAGCGCGAGCTTACGCTTACGGGTAAGCAACAGCTTTCCTGAAGCGATCAGGGCTTGCACAGCTTCCTGTGCGCCTTCGGATGGTTCTATTTGTGTAATCAGCGTTTCATATGCCAGAGGCTTACCCGCTTCTGTCAAGATACGCATGATCGTTTCCTGTATGGTATCGATTGTTATATACTTCCTTTCAGTATTATCTACCGCAATCCTTCCCTTTTCAGTGAAAAGAAAAACAGCACGCTCACATGAAACAGCGTGCTGCAATCCATCACTCCGTCAAAGTTTCTGCTTTATGCCGAAAGAATCACCATCGCTATGGACAATACGCCCAGCACAATCGCAATGATGATCGTTAACTTTTTAAGCTTTGCCTCTTTGCTGGCAGCTCGTCCCCTGGCACCGCCCAAAGACGACGGATTGCTGTCGCCGCCAAATGCCGAACCAAGGCCGGAACTGCGACTGGACTGCATCAACACAACAATAATCATCAGAACTGCAAAGACCAGCAATAATATCTGCAGAATCAACCTGACTGTTTCCATCTACTGGTTACCTCCATACACAACTGCATCAGTCATTATAACATGCCCCTTCTATAAACGCAAGCGCTTATTTCCCACACACGACCCTATTCATTCAAAAGTGTTTTCATGGTATTCCACGCGCAAAATGCGCTGCGTCATTTCCGTCACGCGCACCGTATGCGAAATCGTTGCGCCCGGGATGAAAAGCACCGTATGATCGGAACAAAGCATCGGCACATTCCGTTTTTCCCGAGAAACCTTCCGATCGATCAGATACGCCTTGAGCTTTCGCGTGCCGGACGCTCCCAGAGGGAAAAAACGATCGCCGTTTTGTCGCGTGCGAATCTCCAGTTTATCCGGCAAACTGTCCAGATCAAGGTACGCAACATTTACGCCTTCGTCCGTGCGCCAGCGATCTGTTTGCGCCGCGCTGAAATAGCCGTCAGGCGTTTGGGTGATTCCGCTTATATTGAAGGGAATGCAGTATTCCGCATATTCGGCCGGACGGCCGATATATAAGCGGCTGTAACTCACCCATGCAGAGAGTTCATCTGAGATATGGGCCCTTGCGCCGGTGCGTGCAGTCAATAATCCGCATAAGCGGTTCAGTAAGTTTTCCGATACATCCCGAACATGATGCTGCGCCAGCAGTATTCTAAATACGCGTATTTGTACAGGCCGTTCCACCGCCGCGAGGATCGGGCAGGAAACGCCCTCGGCGTCGCAGGCGGATTTTAAGACGGTTTGCGCCTGTGCCGTTATGTACGCCTCATCATCAGAAAGACGTTGCGCCATGCGGCACAGGTTTTCTTCGATCGCCGGATTGAACTCTTTCAGCAGCGGCAGCAGCTGATGCCGCACACGGTTGCGCGTATAATGCAGATCCTCGTTCGTAATGTCCGAACAGTAATTGAGGTCATGCTGCGCAATATAGTCGGCGATCGTCCCACGCGGTACTGTCAGCAGGGGACGTATGATGTCATCGCGTACCGGCTGCATACCGCACAGGCCGTTTAGGCCGCTTCCGCGCAGGAGATGCATCAGAACGGTCTCCGCCTGGTCGCCCGCGTGGTGCGCAAGCGTGATCCAATGCGCGTGGAGCGTTTCCTTCGCTTCGCGTAAAAAAGCGTATCGCGCGTCCCGCGCCGCTTCTTCCAGGGTTTTTCCCGTACGCTTGGCTAAAGCCGGGACATCTGTCCGTGCGGTTTCGAGGCGTACATGCATAGCGGCGCACAGCGCGCTTACAAATGCCATGTCCGCATCGGCGTCGGTGCCGCGTATGCCGTGATGCAGGTGCGCGGCCGCCACGTCGGCAATGACGTGCTGCTCCCTGAGCGCGCACAATGCATGCAGTAAGGCAACCGAATCCATGCCGCCCGACACGCCGACCAACACGCGGTGTTCCTTCTGAACGCCGCAGAGCTGCAGCTGTTGCGCGATGATCGTTTGCATGTGCCTCTCTCCTATGTCTTGTGATCTCTGTCAATGTCATGATACATTCTTTGCGTTTTTTTGACAAGCGTGTTAGTGCACTTGAGCGGATGCGGCGTGCAGCAGCAGATTCCATGTGCATTGATCGGCGAACCCGGTTGCGGGTATATGGTGGGCATGTTGAAATCGGCACAGCGCCCTTCGTGTCGTTTCGCAAAAATGTCCTGTCAAAGCCGCGTGATAAACGTCGACGATCCGCAAAGCATCCTGAAGCACGCAAATATGCGTGCCGCAGCTGCCGATGCCCGCATTCGGATAAGTATCTAACGGACTGTCAACCTGTGCATGGAGCCCGACGGGCGTTATGCAGCTCGGCTCAACATAGGAGAATAAACGTTCCCGCAGCAGTAGATCGCGAAGGCCGGCACATTCCGCTGCCGGCATCCTGTTAGCCATATCAAAGGCCATCCCGGCATAATGCGCGGAACGGCTTTTATGGCCTCCTTCTTCCAAGCGACGAAATGCGTAGTTTACGGGGATACGCGATCCATAGCGCTTACATGCGCGCTGAAACGCCTCTAAAGCGCGGGTGTCGCTCCATATATAAGCGGAACGCGATTGGCCGCGGAAATCGTTTACGGTAAGGAAACCCGCCGTATAAGGCATGTCCTGAGACGTATCCAGATCGTAATCTTCCCATATTTTGGTGTGATGATTGAATATACGCACCAGAATGACCATGCAGTCGCCCCCCATTACTTGCAATTTATGAGGATGCGCTGTTTCCTGTGCCGCGATTGATGAAAAAAGTCGTGGCGGCAAGCAGCATACACAGGCTTGCAAGCATGCGGTAATAGATTACATAGTCGGTAAGGAAGGAAACGGCCAACAAAACGGCCGCTGCCAACAAATACTTTTTGGTGCTCTGCCCTAAAAAAGCCCGCGCCTGTAAGTGATGACGGCGTTCCTTCCGCTCCTTCAGGGCGTCCTCGATGCGTGCCTCTAATTGTGAATCGCCGATTGGCATTTTTTCACGGCAGGTGTCAAGAAGCTCTGCGGCACCCGTCAGCTTTACCTTGACCGGCAGGCGCCTGCTCAGCGCGGCTGCTTCCGATGAAAACGGCGCTGTTGCGCAGATGTGCATCGGCTTTGTTTCGCAACCCGCATGGTAGACGGCGAGTATGTCGTCTTCGGTAACAGGCGACGCCTTCTGCAGCCCATGCAGCTGCACTCCCGGATCCACATTTATCGTTTTTTCCAATAGCGACAGAAAATCCCTGTACGGCATGGATATCAGGCGCTCCATGCGCATTTCGTCGCGCATGCGCGCAATATCCTTTTTCATAAACTTTTTGAATGAATGATCCCGCCAAAGGCGCAGGACGATCATAAAAGCGATGAGCGCGATTGCAGTCACCCACCCCGCCGCTGTTCGGCTGGGAATGATGTGCCTAAAATACAGCCAGCAAGCTGCGGCAAATATCAGCCGAAGCCCGATGTAATCTATGACGCGAGCGGCTATGGAACGTCCGCCGGCATGCCGCTTTCGAAAAAAAGTTTTTTTCTGGTTCTCTGAAAGCATGGATTTCGCCTCCTCCTGCATCGATTCTTTCCGCAACTGCAATTATCATGCACAAGGAGAAAAAATTGTGTATAATGAGTTTGTAAGGAGTGTGAGTTCATGCGCATTGGGTTACTGGGCGGCACGTTTAATCCCGTCCATAATGCACATTTGGAAATGGCGGAAGAGGCGCGCAGCGCTTTGCAGCTGGATCGGGTGCTGCTGGTTGTGGCGAATATCCCGCCGCATAAAAACGTGCAGGACAGTGTTTCCGCCGCCGACCGCCTGCATATGGTGCAGCTTGCATGCGCGCCTTTGGAACCGGAGATTCAAAGCTGTGATTGGGAGATCGCACGCATAGGAAAAAGCTACACTGTCGATACGCTTGAATACTGTCATGCGAAGCATCCGGAGGCGGAAATATTCTACATCGTGGGCACCGATATGCTTCTGGATCTTCCCCGCTGGTACAATACGGCCCGTCTTTTTGAATTGGCGACGTTCGTATGTGTGCCGCGTGCGCGATATACAGGCAAAGAAACCGCCGCCGCTGAATCGCTGCGCTCGATGGGCGCAAGAGTGATCCTGCTGACCGAATGCGTAACGGACATTTCTTCCACCGAGATTCGGATGCGTATACGCGACGCACACCCGATCGAAGGGCTTGTTCCTTCTGCGGTAGAAGAATATATCTACAACAAAGGGATATATTTCCCCTTTTCCCTGCATTGGATGCAGGAAAAATGCCGTGCGGCGTTGAAAGAATATAAATACCGGCATACAATGGGCGTCGTGCGTACCGCCGTTAATTTAGCGGAACGTTGCGGGGTCGACGGCCAGAAGGCGCGTTTAGCCGCTCTTCTGCACGACTGCGGCAAAAACCTTGAGCCGGACGATCTTAAGCATGCGCATAAGAGCGCCGAGTTGGCACAGAGCTTTTATGGGGTAAACGATCCGGACATTCTGCGGGCCATCCGCCTGCATACCACCGGCGGCGCAAACATGACCATGCTGGACAAACTGATCTATCTTGCCGATCTGATAGAACCAAATCGACGGTTTCCGGGGGTCGAGGAACTGCGTGAAGCTGCAGCGCGGGATGTCGACGAAGCGTTTTACGCAGCTGTTGCACATACGATCGAGCACGTACGATCGGCTGGATTGACCGTACACCCCGATTCATATCTTGCATTAAAGGATCATACTAAGGAGGTATCCGTTTGAACACTGATTTAAAAGAAAAAGCGCTGGAGATCTGCCGTGTACTCTACGACAAAAAAGGACTGGATATTGTTGCGATCAATGTCGCCGATAAGACGATTATCGCCGACTGGTTCGTGATCTGCAGCGGCCGTGTGCCGACGCAGGTGAAAGCGCTGTGCGATGAACTGGAAGACCGGGCCGCTCAGCTGGGCTTGGAGCTGCGCCGCAAGGAAGGCTACAACGAGGGACGCTGGATCGTTTTGGATTTTGCGCATATACTGGTTCATTTGTTTGTGCCGGATGAGCGCCAGTATTACAATATGGAACGGTTATGGGCAGATGGAGACGACAATGCGATAGAGTATTCCAAGGATAGAGACAGCGAATAACGCGACGGCGTTTGATTGAGGCGGAATGAGATTCCGTCTCTTTTTTGTTAGATCTGTGCGTGATAGTGCGCGATGATTTGTTCGGCAGCGCGTAAACCGTCTACGGCGGCGCTGACAATGCCGCCTGCGTACCCGGCGCCTTCCCCTGTTGGATACAGTCCCTTGACATTCGTTGCTTCACCGTTGGTGTCGCGCAAAATGCGTATCGGCGCGCTTGTGCGGCTTTCTACGGCAGTCAGGATTGCGTCGGGAAAATCAAACCCGCGCAGCTGGCGCGCGAATGCCCGTATCCCGTCCGCTACGCCGGCAGCAACGAAATCCGGCAGACATTGACGCAGGTGGCTTTTAGTTACGCCTGGCCGGTAAGACGGCTTTACATCCCCAAAGGCGGTAGTTTTTCGGTTTTTAAGAAAATCCTCTACGCGCTGCGCCGGCGCGGCAAACCCTCCGCCGCCCAAGCGGAAAGCGGCATTTTCGAGCTTTTCCTGAAAGCGAATCCCGTCAAAGACGCCGCTTCCAAAGTCATTTGGTGACACCTGCACCACGATGGCGGAATTAGCATTGTGTGCGCTGCGGGCATGATTGCTCATGCCGTTGACGGCGACTTGTTCCATTGCGGATGCGCTGGCGACGACTTGCCCGCCCGGACACATACAGAAGGTATAAACGCCTCTCTCACCGCTGCGGCCGCTCAGATGGTATTCCGCTGCGCCTAAACGGGGATGCCCGGCATATGCGCCGTACTGTGCGCTGTCGATCAGCTTTTGCGGGTGCTCAATGCGCACGCCGACTGCAAACGCTTTTGGAACGAGTTCTAAACCGGCCCTGTGCAGCATGGCGTAGGTATCCCGCGCACTGTGCCCGATGGCAAGCACGCACGCACAGCAGGGAATCTTTTCTTTTCCCTCGTCTCGTTCTACTGTGATCGATCGCAATGTTCCTTCGCTTGCAGTGATATCCGTCAAACGTGTGAAAAAACGGACCTCGCCGCCCAATGCTTCGATCTGTTTGCGAAGATTCGTCACGACACCGCGCAGCAGATCCGTACCGATGTGCGGTTTTGCCTGTACAGCGATTTCCTGCGGAGCGCCGGATTGTACCAGTTGTGCAATGACTTCCTCGACGGACGGGTCCTTGATGCGCGTAGTGAGTTTTCCGTCGGAGAACGTGCCTGCCCCACCTTCTCCGAAAAGCACATTGCTTTCCGTGTGCAGTAACCCGTCCGACCAAAACCGTTCCACGTCTTTTACACGCTGTGGGATCGGTGCGCCGCGCTCAATCACCAAAGGCCTGTAGCCTTCTTTTGCGAGCAAATATGCGGCAAATAAACCCGCAGGGCCCAATCCGACAACGACGATCCTTCCTCGAGGCTCTGTCGTACCGTGTTCGTAAGTTCTTTTTTCTTTAGGGAGGTAAGGCGCTATATCCCGATGATTCCGGCTAAGAAGATGCTTTTCCCATGCCTGATCCATTTCCACGATCGCCGAGAGCTGAAAAAAGATATCGTTCTTTTTGCGTGCATCCAGCGAGGAACGCCGCACGCGTATCGCACGCACCGATTCGGCAGGCACGTTAAATTGCTTGGAAAATAAATCCCGCAGTTCCTCAGGTTCACAGCTGATCGGCATTTTGATGTTGTTTGCGATGATTGACATTTTTACTCCCTTCCCGGCTCAAATAAAGAACGCCACAACGAAACGTCATGGCAGTTTGTTCTTTTAACGGAGTAACAACACAGCAAGCGTTATTGTTCGCTGATCACGACGATCACACGTTCTGCGCTGCTGGTGATCGTTTCCGGCCTGCTCTGCACTTCATCGGACAAAAACACTTCGACTTCCAAATCAAAGGTGCCGGGACGTTTGCCCGTTACGTCGATATACGCGCTGATGTCCTTGCGCTCGATGGACGATACGATACTGATCGGCCCGAAAACCGTGACGTCCGTCGTCGATATGCTGTGCGTGGACGCCTGAAGCTTATCTCCAAGGCCCTGAATCTGAATCGGGACATCGGCAAACGTCTTTGTCGTCCTGTCCTCCTGAATGGTGATCAGCACCTGTACGGAATCATCATCCAACAGTATAACGTCTTCCGGCACAATCACGGAAAGATACGTCGATATGTTTTCGCGTTTTCCCGCAACGTTGATCGTTTCAAGATTCAACGCGTCGATGTTGTCAAGGACCTCTTGCCTGCCGACGATCTGCACGGTTTGCGGTTTGATCGTTATGTCGGTGACGGAGTAGTTCGCAGGGAGGTTATCCTGCCCTTCTAAGAGCGTATCCATATTAAAGCCTACGGTCTTCACAGGCAGCACGGCCATTTTTACCGTCACAGACGGCAAGTCGCCCAGCAGCAAATCCGGATCGACCTCTTCGCCGGATTTGTCGACCAGAGTTACATAAACAGCATCGTTATAGCTTTCCGTTCGGCCGTCAAGATCAATGGTGCAGATCGCTCTGGTCACACGATCGACATCCTGCTTAGCGCCGCGTATCTGTACGGTCTTTTGTCCCAGCTCCTCAGGACCATGCCAATAATTCTGGGGCAAAGTGCCGGTGTAACGGACTTCAACGGGTACGTATTTTGTGGTCAGCCTGTCGATTTCAAGCGAAACGGAAGTCGGCGAGATGCTTTCCACTGTTCCCCAACGCGTACTGACGGTGGCCGTAATCGGTATTTGCTTGACCCCCGGCGTATTGACGTTTTTCAAGCTGATTGTCGCTGTAATATCCTGTGCGCTGAGGTTAGCATAGTCGGTAATCTGTGTGCTCACATACGCAACGACACTGCTGAGTATTTCCGCACGGTCGCCGCGGACGACCAAATTACGAGCCTGCAGATCGGCTTCACCTTCAAAGCTCACCGCTACATCAGGAACGGTTTTAATTCTGTATGGATTTTGGTCGGCCAGTACGTATGCCCAAATCAGCACAGCAAACACAAGCGAAAGAATCTTGATCACCAAATTCTTCCGGAAGAAACCACGTATGAAGCTAACTATGCGGTTTTCTTTTTTCTTATCTGCCATCTTTTCCATCTCGCCTGAGCCAGGCAAATGTACCTTCCTTTTCTACTAAAAACAGGTTTTCCAAAATATCCTTTAGTGCCTTGGCGTCGATATAACGCACCAGCTTGCCGTCATGCGCCATGGAGATGATCCCGGTCTCTTCCGATACGACCAGCGTAATGCTGTCCGATATGGCGGATACGCCCAGCGCGGCGCGATGCCGCGTGCCAAGCTCACGCGCGATGTCGATATCTTCCGAAAGAGGCAGCAGGCAGCCCGCGGCCGCGATTTCGCCGTCGCGTATGACAATGGCGCCGTCATGCAATGGTGTGTTCGGCTCAAATATGTTTTCGATCAGCGCGCCGCTGATGACCGCTTCAATGCGCGTGCCGGTAGCGATAATCTCGCCCAAGCCCGTACGCTGCTCCACTACGATCAGCGCGCCGACGCGGCGCTTGGCCATATTCAAAACAGCCTGATATATACCGCGTACGATTTCGGCGGATTCCGGCGTGGTACGCGCGAATACGCCACTGCCAAACAAACGGCCGCGGCCGAGACGTTCCAAAACACGTCTTAATTCTGGCTGGAAGAGTATAACGATTACGACAATTCCGGATTGCAGAATGATACCGAAGAGCCAACTTAGCGTTGTCAAAGACAGCAGCGCGCTGACTGCATAAGCTATGATCAGTATCGCGATGCCTTTGACGACCTGGTAAGCGCGCGTGCGTTTTGTCCAAACGATGATACGGTACAGCAGGAACGCCATGATGATAATGTCTATCGCATCGACAAATGTAAACTGCGAAAAACCACTCGGTATGGCTTTTAAGATACTGTCGACTGTCAAGCGCCCTGCCTCCCTTCCTGATACTCGTTTAATTATAACATATTATATAACAGATATGGCATCTTGGAAACGGTACATTTCCATTCCGAAAAAATTTTACTGTTTTCTATGGTGTTCGCGATATAAAAACGCGCTGAATTGCGTATCTGCACGCTATCAGCACGTGAATTGCAAAAACTTGGTTGTTCAGCGAAATACTATTCTTCCCAACGTCTGACGATATTCGGATTGTACGGCTGTTCTGCGCTGCCGTCGTCTTCGTTGTCGTCAATACTGAGCCCGCGCAATCTGATTTGCGTGGCGATATATTCTTCATTTAACCGGATGCCGCTTAAAGATGTGCTTTGATACCTCGCAGAAAACGCTTCCATTGCCTTTGCTCTCTCATCTTCCGAAGGCTGATCCAGAACCTCGGTCTCAACCATCATGTCGTTGACGATGGAAATCTCATGTTTTTTCTCTTCCATACCGCTGCCCTTTCTACGGAATTTTACAAATTTCGACATTAATCTACAGTATTCTAATATGGTTGATGTTTAGTTTTCAAGTTCTACGACAAAACTCCCTGAAACCTGCGCGTACCATAGCCGCATAGATTTCGTCAGTATGTATGCCAGCCGAGCACGATGCCAAAAGCGATCGGTAAAACGCCGAGGATCGCGGCGCCGATCGCTGCAATCTTGGATTTCCTTCGGATGCAATGCACCATGTAAGCGATGCAGTATGCCCCGACGAAAAACGAGCCTATGATAAACAACCACATACGTGCTCACTCCAAATTCGATTTTTCAGGGTGGTGCCCTAGTTTCACTGTGATGTCAAATGTTGTTTTGAGCTTTTGATATACACTGTCCCAGTCGAAACACTCCCATTCCTCCGTGCTGTTGAAATGCCTGACTGCCGCTTTGCCCATACCAAATGAATCCGCACCCAGCTTTTGGCAGGTTCTAAAGACTTTATCCATATTCTCCTCCAAGTAGTTTTCAATATGCGTCTGAAGCTCCTCTGCGGAAATGCCCGCTAATATTTCCGGAATGTCTATATCTGCGACCAGTGAGATTTTTACGGTCGCGGCAGTCGATTCCATGTCCAGCGTCGTCGTTGGCTGCGCATGTTTCATCAGCGCAATATTCATGTGCTCCCCTCTGGGATCCGGCAATTGCAAAAATCCTTTTTCAAACTGTCCCGTCGCCATTAATAGCAGTTGTGTATGCTGACCATCCAGATAGCCGACCATTTTATCGCCGTCGAACAGCGCGGAACCCATCAATATGGATTGCAGGCCGCCCTGACGCTGCAATTCATCCGGCAAGTATCCGTACACCGATTCGTTGACGCTGTCGGGTTCGGAGCGCACGTCGGGAGGCTTCGGCGTCTGCTGTCCGCTTTCCAGAGGCTCCACTTCATCGTTATAAGCGCATAGGGCGACGATCGCATCGGCGGTTTTACCGGTCACCGCTTCGCTCCAAAGCGAAAGGTTGCAGATCGGCACAAACCCCGTCTGAAACGAATAGGTAAGATAATTCGCCTGCAACTTTGACAGCACCAACCCATCCATGCTTCCAATCCCCTTTAAGAATTCTTGCGCGCTGCCTTGCGATATCATAATATTGATGTAGTGCCGCATGCGAAGCCGGCCGAACGACATGTCCAGAAACTCCTGCATTTTACCGTTCTGCGCTAAATCCTTGCTGAATACGATCCCGTTTACTCGCGACATATTGAGCTGATACGGCACGCTGGCGCTCAACAAATCCACCGCTTCGAAAATGTCCGCGCATTCAACGCTCAAAAGCAGCGCGTTTGACGATTGCTGCGCATCGCCGCTATCTTCTGTCTTCTGAAGCATCAACGTTACTTCGTACGGCAGGAGCGATCCATGATCCACTCCCACGAACAACACATAACCGTATTCATCCAGGCTCATTGTGGGCAAACAGCCGGAGACGATGAAAGCGACCATAATGACCCATATCAGCACTTTAAGCCACTTCATTTGCCGCCGCTCCCCTCTTCTTTTTCAATGCCGTCTTTATGAGCGTCGCAGACGCGCCGAACACCAGCGGCGCTGTAATAAATATCCAGCCGTACTGTATGAAAAAGGAACCGAACTGCTCATACCAGGGAATTTCCAGATATGTGATCAGAATCAGCGATGCTATGATCGCGCATATGGAGGCTGCCGCCGGCCGAACATCCTTCTGTCCGAACAGCATCGCTAACAGCAGCGCTGCCGCATAGGCGTAAAACGAAGCGCTCAGCATGATCGCAGTCAGCCAGAAAAACAGCAACAGTTTATCGAGGCGCTGCAGGAAGCTGCTGGTGCGCGCCATCATCGTTAGATGGTACATGGGCGAACGCATGGAAGCGAGCGCATTATATGGATAAGTCATGCCGAGGCAGGTCTGCGTAATCGCCGTTATGATACCTGCCGTAATACCGCCGACCAAACCTGACTGCTTTGTATTTGAAAGCCCCTGTGCGCCTTGGGCGACGCAAAGCCACGCCGCCAGTCCCGGCAGGAAGCGCGACAGTCCCTGAAGGCTGTCCCAGAACAGATTGCCGATACCGTCGCCGATGAGTGGAAACAGCCGATAGATTTCGTATTCTGAGGCCGCCCAGATTAGGCCGACGACGATTGAGCCTAAGAAGGCCCACACAAGCAGCCGAGCAGTGCGGCCTATGGTTTCCATTCCCATCCATGCAATTGCGAATATGACCGGAGCGATATAGATCAGCAGCGACCAGCCTTCCGATTCGACATAGATGAAGCGTCCAAGTACCAGAATCGCGCGGCTCAGCGGTTCTGCGGCTGCCATCAGAAAAGAAAATGCCAGCGCTGCAGCCGTGAGGCTTGCCCCGAAACTGCCGAAGGCATAACGCATGACGGACATCAGGTTTTTGCAGCCGCTGACACGCATTGCGTAAAGCACGAACAGAAACAATCCGATTGCGATGATTATGCTTAAGATCGATGAAAGATAAGAGGAGTTCCCGTGCGCGTACATCTCCTGCGCGTGAATGGCAAAAATACCGCTTGAGCAGACAGAGATACCGACGATGCTCGCGCCCTCCTGTTTTCCAAACCGGCCCTCCCGAAGGTTCATGAAGACTTCTCCTGCGTATTCAGATAATCGTTTGCGCGGCGGTGCATCTCGACCGTACCACGCAGTATCGCCGGACGCTTTGAATACGTTTTGGGCACGACAGGCGAAAGAAACGGTACACCAAACGACTTGATGGAAACCATCCATGCCGTTAAAAGCAGAACTCCGGAAAACAATCCCAAAAGGCCTGCCATCCAAGCCAGAATGACGAATAGCACCCGGAAATAAGCGGCCGATATCTGCATCGAGTAATCCGGTATGGCGAAGTTTCCCAAGCCGGTAATCGCCACTAAAATCAGCACGACTGTGCTGACCACATTCGCTGCAACGGCAGCCTGGCCCAACAGAAGGCCGCCTATGATGCCGATGGCCTGTCCGACGACGCCCGGGACGCGCATGCCCGCTTCACGTATCAGCTGAAAGACTAGCAGCAGGAATATGACCTCCAATCCTAACGAAAGGAATACCATCTGTCTTGAAGCGATGATCGTATTGAGTATTTGCGTGCTGAGCATGCCCTGGTGGTGCTGCGCTAATGCGAGAAAGTAGCCCGGCAGCAGAACGGACAAGAATGCGCCGAGATAACGAATGAACCGGAAAATCGTGCCGACCGGCCTTCGCGTATAACTGTCTTCCGGACTGGCCATGAGCGTAAAGAGCGTCGTTGGCGTCACATTGGCAGTCGGACTTCCATCGCACAGCACAACGACATGTCCCTGCATGATATGCGTTGCCGCTCGGTCCGGGCGTTCCGTGCACAATACCTGCGGAAACGGTGAAATGGAGCGCCGTTCGATCAACTGCTCGATCGTACCGTTGCTGAGAATCTGGCGTGTTTCTATTCGGGCCAATCTCCTCTTGACTTCCCCGACCAGCGTCTGATTTGCGATTCCTTCCCTGTATGCGATCGCCAAGCTTACCTGATTATCGGCGCCGGCATTTCGGAATTCACAAACGAAATCATCGGTTTTTATGATCCTGCGAAGCAGAGTCACGTTCGTGCGAAGGTTTTCGTTAAACCCTTCCTGCGGGCCGCGAATTACTTTTTCGTTCACGGCGGTATCAACGCTCCGATGTTCGAAGCCGCGCGTGTCCAAGATGATGGCGTGCGCTTCGTCTTCAATGAACACCACGGTCTGCCCCTGACTGACAGCAGCTTTGACTTCGTCCCAGGCGTTTGTAAGAACGGCTTCCTGTATGGCAAACACGTGTTCGATACAGTATTGTGCCAGCCTATCCTTCGGCGCGTTTTCCATGCAGCCTTTTTTCATACCTTGCTTCAGAATAAACTCACTGTTTTTCTGCGCATCCGTCATCCCGTTCATACATACCAGCATGGCGCGGAATATCCCGCCCAGCGCAAATTTACGGATGGTGAGATCCGGATTGATGTCGCCGCGGTATTCGCCGTTCAATCGCGCCTCGTTTTTTTCAAGGCTGGACTGTACAAGGCTTCGTGTATAAGAAGGTTCGCTTGGCGCTTCATGCCATCCGCCCATGAAAGTCGGTTGGCCGTGTTCGGTCTCAAGCAGTTCAAATTCCGACGGGCTTTCTTCAAAACGGAACAGCTTTTTCCACACGTTCATCACCTTCCAGCGCTCCTCCCTTCTTCTTTCTTCTCGTTCAGTATCTGCGTTTTATAAACAAAACATGCGCGCTTATACGGCGCGCATGCGAAATAAAAAAGCGGCATAGGGGGTTAACCCTATGCCGCAAGCGGTGATAAACCGTTATTCTTTGTTTACGCGTTTTTCTGTGCAATATACTTTTTCAGCGCTTCCGTCAGTTTCGGGATGATCACATGGACATCGCCGACAATTCCCAGATCCGCCGCGTCGAATATCGGGGCGGTATTGTTCTTGTTGATGGCGATGATGTATTCCGAGCTTTCCATGCCGGCAAGGTGCTGGATCGCGCCCGAAATCCCGCATGCGATATACAGGTCGGGACGGACGGTCTTGCCGGTCTGGCCTACCTGACGTTCCTTCTCGATCCAGCCCGCGTCGACATTCGCTCTGGAAGAAGAGATTTCGCCGCCGAGCACGTCTGCAAGTTCACGCAGCATGTCGAACTTTTCCGGAGCGCCGATGCCGCGGCCGCCGGATACGAGGATTTTCGCTTCCGTAATGTCGACCGACTTTTTGGACGCCTTTACGACCTCTCGGATTTTAACGGTCATGTCCTTTTCGCCCAACTCGACATGGTGCTTGATGATCTCGCCCTGCCTCTGGTTGTCCGGAGATAACGCCTTCATGACGCCGGGACGCACGGTGGCCATTTGCGGACGGAAATCGGCGCACAAAATCGTCGCCATGATATTGCCGCCGAAGGCCGGACGCGTCATGCGCAGGTTTTTCGTCTCATCGTCGATGTCCAAGCCCGTGCAGTCTGCCGTCAAACCGGTATGCACGCGCGCGGACACGCGCGGCGCAAGATCGCGGCCGATGGCGGTCGCGCCGTAAAGCACAATCTCGGGATCAAACACCTCGATGATGTCGTTTAAGACCTTAGCATAAGGTTCCGTCGCGTATTCGGCCAAAAGCGCGTCTTCCACCAATATAACCTCATCGGCGCCGCGGGAGATCAGAATCTGAGCCTGCGTTTCGACGTCCTGTCCCAGCAGCACTGCGACTACCTTTTGCCCTAAAGTATCGGCCAGCTCACGTCCCTTGCCGATGAGCTCGAAAGCGACTTTCTGAACCTTTCCGTCTCTTTGCTCCGCAAAAACAAATACGTTTTTACTCATCTTCTATTCCCCCTATATGATGAAACGCTCTGCAAGCTTTGCAACAATGGTTGCAACCGCTTCGTCTGCATCTGTCTCTACCAGAATGCCTTTGCCCTTAGGCTGCTTCGTAAAGGATTTGACCACGCGCGTGGGAGAACCCTTTAAGCCCAGGTTCGACATATCGACCGTGTCTTTTATGTCTTCCAGCGACCATACTTTGACGGTTTTTTCACGGTACGCATCGAGCACGCCGGCTACGGACATATAACGCGGTTCGTTCAGCTCCGACAAGGTGGTAATCAGGCACGGATAACGCACCTCGAGGATATGGTATCTGTCTTCGAACTGACGCTTAAGAACGATCTTCTCGTTGTCCGCCTCGATGATTTCTTCTACGTAGCTGACATTGGGGATCTTAAGGTGCTCGGCGATCTGCGGGCCGACCTGTGCGGTGTCGCCGTCGATGGCCTGCCGGCCGGCGATAATGAGATCATAATCGAGCTTTTTGAGCGTATACGCCAATGTGGACGACGTCGCCCATGTGTCGGCGCCTGCGAACGCGCGATCCGAAAGCAGAATGGCATCGTCCGCGCCCATCGCCAAGCCCTCGCGAAGCGCTACGTCCGCCTGCGGCGGCCCCATGGAGAGCAGCGTTACCGTGCTTCCGGGCACGCGCTCTTTAAGCCGCAGCGCAGCTTCAATGCCCGCCTTATCGTCGGGATTGATGATGCTGGGTACGCCTTCACGCTGGAGCGTGCCGGTGACCGGATCGAGCTTTACTTCGTTGGTATCGGGAACCTGTTTTACACATACGATGATTTTCATGTTATTTACCTCACTTTACACCCAACGCGCTGGAGATGACCATGCGCTGCACTTCGCTGGTTCCCTCGTAGATTTCGGTGATCTTCGCGTCGCGCATCATGCGCTCGACCGGATACTCGCGGGTGTAGCCATAACCGCCGAACAGCTGCACGCAGCGGCGCGTCACATCGCTGGCCGCTTCAGCGGCAAACAGCTTCGCCATGGCGGCATCCATACTGTACGGCTCGCCCATGTCTTTCTTGTATGCGGCACGGTAGACGAGCAGCTTAGCCGCTTCCATCCGCGTATGCATATCCGCAATCTGGAACTGCGTATTCTGTTGCTGTGAGATGCGCTTGCCGAACTGTTTGCGCTCCTTCGTGTACTTGATCGTCTCTTCAATGGCGCCTTCACCCAGGCCCAATGCCTGAGCGGCGATCCCGATACGTCCGCCGTCGAGCGTCTTCATTGCGATGATAAATCCTTTTCCCTCTTTGCCCAGCAGGTTTTCCTTGGGGATGCGGCAGTTTTCAAAAATCAATTCAGCGGTAGCGGAAGCGCGGATACCCATCTTCTTTTCTTTCTTACCGAACGTAAAGCCCGGCGTTCCCTTTTCCACGATGAATGCGGAAATACCGCGCGTACCGGCCGATTTGTCCGTCATAGCGAACACGATGTAGATATCGGCATAGATCGCGTTGGTAATGAAGATTTTTGTACCGTTCAGCACGTAGCTGTCACCGTCGAGCACCGCTTTGGTCTGTTGCCCGGCAGCATCGGTGCCGGCGCCCGGTTCAGTCAGACCGAAAGCGCCAAGCTTTTCGCCCTTTGCAAGCGGCACAAGGAATTTCTGTTTCTGCTCTTCCGTGCCGTGCTCCAGAAGCGGTGCGGCACAGAGCGACGTATGCGCCGAAACGATAACGCCGGTGGTTCCGCAGACCTTGGAAAGCTCTTCCACTGCCATAGTGTATGCCAGATTGTCACCGCCCTGACCGCCGTACTCTTTCGGGATCGGGATTCCCAAAAAGCCGTAGCGTTTGAGCTTTTCGACCGTTTCAACAGGGAAACGCTCTTCTTCGTCGATTTCTTCGGCGAGTGGTTTCACTTCGTTTTCAGCAAATTTTGAATACATTTCCTTCAAGAGCTTATGCTCTTTCGACAAGCTGAAATCCATAATTGCCTACCCCCCTACATTTTTAGTTGTATATATATTCATTCGTGCGTAGATACAAAGTTTAACAATGAAGTCATTATAACCCTTTTTCCCCCTAAATGTAAAGAATCTGCCATAATATTATTTCCACTGGTCATATACGGCCCGGCGCAGCTGCTCCAACGAAGACACACATCCGAACCGCATCACGCGCGCATGGCTGCGCTCGCAAACTTCGGCCCAGAGCCGCGTTGCATTTTCCGGGCCTACAATGCACACGAACGAGGTTCCTTTGATTAACTCATCTATCTTTCCGTAATCACATTGCGCCTGCATAAACGCGCGTTCGTCCGTTAAATAGGTGACGCCGCTGTCGCTGCCTACTAAGCTTTCCGGCATCCCGAAACGTGCGTCGATCCATATCTGTTTCAAGCCTTCATTCTTTGCCCGTTCGACAAGCGTATGCAGTGACGCAGGGCTCTCCTCGGCCTCCAGCAGCGCGATCTGACCGTTCAGGACGCCCATGCGCAGCGTCTGCCCGTCTGCCGTTTCCAGCATATGCGCGGTCCCGCCGCCGAAGTCGAAGAATGCATCCACTGCCTGCATGCGTTTCGGCGCAGCACAGATTCCGCGTATTTGTGCATGTTCCACAATGCCTTTCACATAAGCCTTCAAAGCCCGGATGCTTTCCCTTGCCGACAGGCCGTCGTCGCAATCGGTCGCGATTACCAGTCCGTGCGGCATTTCGTGCGTTTTTTTGCGCTCCGTGCGGCTTTCTGAAAAGGCGATCTCCTGCGTCTGTGAAAGGGAACCGTCCTCTCTGATTTCTCCGAGATACGTTAGCTGCTCTAAATCTTCCAACGCGTTTGTCTGAATAAACGGCATGTTTTCGCACACGAACTGCGTTATTCCGGCGTCGTCTGCAAGCGTCTGAAAGACGCGCCGCATCTGCGCGATTTTGCCCTTTGTAAAGATGCACATAAAGACGCTGTCCGTGCCGTATCGAAGGTCTTGTATCTCACCTGAATAGAGTTCAAGACCTGCTACGTCCTCTGCGCATAGGGCATGCGTGAGTTCCTCAAGGCAGTCTTTTTTGCATTTTTCCGCGAACCGTATCCCCAAACCGAAATCAATAATGTTCATTCCGCATTTCCATCCGTTTCCGACGTCTGTTCTAACAACGCCCGTAATGCTTTTTCCGCTTCGTCCCATGCGCTGTATCGCATGTCCAGTATTTCCCTTTCTTTTTCCAGCGCTTCCGCCAGTTCGGCAGCTTTTTTATAATCCGTCGCAATTGCGGGCGTCGCCAGCTGTTCTTCCATTTGCTTTACGACAGATTCCTGATCGGCAACCTGCTGTTCGGCGCGCGCCAACGCGCCCTTTGCGCGGTTGATTTTTCCGTTCAGCTCTTTCTGGACTTTATAGTCGTTCACCTTGACAGGCTTGTCTTGATCCTGCCGCGTTTCCACCTGCGCACGCGCTTCCAGATAAGCGTCATAACCGCCGATATATTCTTCCAGACCGTCTGCCGTCATATACAGCACGCGATCTGCCAGACGATTGACCAAATACCGGTCATGCGTGACGATCAGCATCGTGCCGGTATACTCCTCCAACGCATTTTCCAGCGCTTCGCGTGAAGCGATATCCAGGTGATTCGTCGGTTCATCCAGCAGCAGAAGGTTGACCGGCGCCAGCATCAGCTTCAATAGCTGAACGCGTGCCCGCTCGCCGCCGGACAGTTTATCCAGCGTTTTCAGAACGTCGTCTCCGCGGAATAAAAACGATGCCAATGCGTTGCGAACTTGATTCTGCGACATGCGCGGGTAAGCGTTGCATACCTCGTCTAAAATCGTGTGGCTGCCGGACAGGCTGGACATATTCTGCTCGTAATAACCGCGTTCGACATTTGCGCCGAGGACACAGCTGCCTTGATCGGCCGCTTCCTGCCCGATCAGTATTTTCAGCAAAGTGGTTTTCCCGCAGCCATTGGGACCGAGCAGGAACACCCTTTCTCCTTTGCGGATGTGCAGATCCAAATTGCTGAATAGTTTTTTGGAACCAAATGATTTTTCGACCCCTTTGGCAATCAAAATATCGTTGCCGGCAGGCTCGGGCACGGAAAACAGGAAACGTATGCTCAGCGGGTCTTTCTCCGGCGCGACAAGCGTTTTTTCCAGGCGCGCGATCTGCTTGAGCTTCGATTCAGCCGTGCGTATGTTTCGCTCGCGGTTCCATCTGCGCTGCTGTTCTACAATGCCGTACAATCGTTTGATTTCCCGCTGTGTGTTGCGATAGTGCCTTAAAGCGATTTCCTGTGCGGTGGACTGCTGTTCGATATGTGCCGAGTAATTCCCGGACGTCTGCAGCATCGTGCCCGAACGCAGCTCAAGCGTGCGGGTAGTGATGTTGTCCAAAAAATACCGGTCATGCGATATGACGATCAGCGCACCGCGATACTCTTTCAGGAACCCCTCCAGCCACTCTACGGCTGTGATGTCCAGATGGTTGGTAGGTTCGTCTAAAAGCAAAAGATCCGCCTTGACAAGCAGCAAACGGGCGAGCATCACTTTAGACGCCTGCCCGCCGCTGAGCGAGCGGAACGGTTGATCCAATTCTTCCTGCGAAAAGCCCAGATTGCGCAGCATGGAACGCGTACGGCTCCGGTATGTAAGTCCGTCTTCGCTTTCGAGCGCTTCACGCAGCTGGTTTTGGCGACGGATGAGCTGTTCAGCTTGTGACGGCTGCGTCAGGAGCTGCTCCGTGATCTCATCCAGCTCTTGTTCCAGGTGCATATAATCCGAAAAAACGTCCAGCGCTGCTTCATACACGCTGAGAGCAGGCTCAACCTGCGGCATCTGTTCCAGGTAAGCAAGTTTTGCTGTTTTAGCAATATACACCGTTCCCGAATCCGCCGTCTGCATGCCGCAAAGGATTTGAAACAATGTCGTTTTGCCGCTGCCGTTGACGCCAACCAGACCGATCCTGTCTTTAGCGTCGATCTGAAACGAAACGTTTTCAAACAGCTGCCGCTGTCCGAAGGTCTTAGTCAGTTTGTTAGCCGCAAGTATAGCCATGTTTTAGCGCATATTCTCCAGTTCTGCGATTGCCTGCAAGCATTATATCATAATATCCGCCCGGTCGACAGGAGAAAATTCATTGTTGGATAATGTACAAAATTATTGTATAATGTAGAAAATATCGCAGCAAAGGAGCAGCACATGCCTTCTCCGGGGTCGAATCAAACGGAAAACTCAAAACCTGTAAAAGGCCAGTGGTTTCGGCGTATCCGCGTACCGCTCATTTTGGTTGTTGCGGTAGCCGTTATTATTTTTGCTGCGCTGCCGCTTTTATTTGATTTACATGTCATAGACGACGATTCCGCCGTGCAGGCGCAGTCCATCACATCAGAACCGTCCGCTTTGCCCTCGCCTACACCGACTCCCGTTCCTTCAACGGGCGCCGCGTCTCAGTCTGCGAAGCCGACGGCGTCCGCCGCACTGGAGGACCCGTACGCACACTTAGACACGAGCGGTTACAAACTCCTGCAGCTTGAGGATAACGATAAAGCTGTCAGCGCAATCCAGCAAAGACTGATGGAATTGGGCTATTTTGACTACGATCAGGTGACCACCTACTACGGCTCCGTTACACAGGCGGCTGTGAGCCGCTTCCAGCGCGCGCTCGGCTGGGAACCCGACGGCATTTCCACCGCACGGCTGCAAGCGGTGCTTTTCAGCGACGAAGCGCCTGCTTACACATTGCGGAAAGATTTTTCCGGCAGTGACATCCGTCGTATGCAGGCGCGATTACAGGAGCTTGGCTATGAAATCGAAAAAGTCAACGGTTATTTCGGCGTAGCTACCGAGCGGGCGGTAATCGCATTTGCACGGCGCAATAATCTTACGCAAAACGGCATTATGGACGCACAAGCGCTGCAGCTTCTCTATTCTCCCGATGCGCGCTATCTCATCGATCCTACGCCAACCCCTTCCCCAACGCCTACGCCGACGCCTAAACCGACGCCCAAGCCGACCCCGAAGCCGACTGCTTCTCCAAAGCCGACAGCGTCGCCGAAGCCGACGTCCAAACCTACCAACACGCCCAAACCCGGTACGAGGACGCCGACTATACCGCCGGTGACCACACCGATCGCGCAGCCTACGCCGAAAATCCCTGTGGACTATACCGTTATAACAGCCAGCGGCGCGGAAGCTTACATACAGGTTGCGCTTGCGCAGCTTGGCAAGCCTTATGAGTGGAGCGAAGAGGGCCCCGATTCCTTTGACTGTTCCGGACTTGTGTATTACAGCCTGCGTCAGGCTGGAATCAAGACCAGCCGTTACAGCGCGTCTGGCTTTAGTCAGGTCAGCAGCTGGGCCACCATCACCGACATGAACGATTTGAAGCGCGGCGATCTGCTCTTCTTTAAGTCCGATACCGTTTCCAGTGTCAATCATACCGGGATTTATTTGGGCAACGGCCAGTTCGTCCACGCGTCTTCCAGCAGAGGCCAGGTGATTTTGGATACTACGACCGGCTATTATAAGCGCAATTTCATCGTTGCAAAACGTATCTATTAAACTATGACGTCACGATCCTGTACAATCTGCCCCCGACGCTGCGGCGTCGATCGTTCGCATCAGACCGGCGCCTGCGGCGCCGGTGTTTCTGTCCGCATTGCGCGCGTTGCGCCGCATTTTTACGAAGAACCATGCATTTCCGGCACAAACGGCTCCGGTACCGTGTTCTTCTCCGGCTGCAATCTTGCATGCGTGTTCTGCCAAAACCACCAGATCAGCGCTTCGCAGTACGGACAGGTCTGTACGCCGCAGGAAATGGCTTCGTTGTTTTTGAAGCTGCAGGCGCAAGGCGTACACAATATCAACTTGGTTACCCCTACTCCCCATGTCCCTTCGATATGTGAGGCGCTCCGCATCGCGCGCGCCAATGGGTTAACGCTGCCTGTCGTTTACAACACAAACGCATATGAGCTGCCGGAAACGCTGCGGATGCTTGACGGGCTGGTTGATATCTACCTTCCGGATCTGAAATATGTTTCGACCGATCTCAGTTCGCGGTTTTCCGGCTGTTCAGACTATTTTACGTTTGCTGCCGACGCGATTGCGGAAATGTACCGCCAGGTCGGTCATCTGGTTCTGGATGAAAACGGGCTTGCTGTGCGCGGCCTTTTGGTGCGGCATCTGGTTTTGCCGGGCTGCGTGGACGATACGCGGCGGGTGATCGATTTCCTTCACGACGACTACGGTGTGGAACTATGGTTTTCCTTGATGCGGCAATATGTTCCGATGTACCGTGCCGTTCAGATTCCGCCGCTCAACCGACGTCTGACTTCGCGTGAGTATGATCGTGCCGTCAGCTACTGTATCTCGCGAAATATGGAGCATGTATTGATACAGCACAAAGCTTCCGCCAGCGCCGCGTTTTTACCGGAATTTGTTGAACAATTGTGAAAGAATTAAGTTTTCTTTATTATAACTATTGATTTTCAGCAGGACAGCTTTTATAATTAAATTAAAGATCGCGTCTGAGGAGAATTTTCTTCTTCATGATTTCCTCCTTAAACGTAAAAGGGATGTATACGAACGAACTGATATTTTTATTGCAGCGCTCAGATGCGATCGAACAAGAGCCGTAAGGCTCTTGTTTTTTTAACGCTAATGGTAAATTTGGATGCGTCCGGCGAATACATGCAGAAGCGCCTCTCTTAAAGCGTCCTGCGCGCCGGCTGTCAGGTCATACACGACCAGCCTTTCCGGAGCAAGATGAACCAGGACATTCAATAAACTCTCCGTCAGACAGTTTTCATAAACGATTCTCGTGTCGGAATCGTCTGTGAGCGTGCAGCTTCCATCGGGATTTAAGCAAAGCGACAGTTCGCGTATGCGCGGCGGCCGCATGCGAACGGTCGACTGCATGACCTTCAAAAACTCTGCGTATTCATGCTGCATGCTCAATTCCTGCGCGTTGCGTTCGATACAAAGCTGCCATATCCGCTCAACATCGTGCATGCGGAAATGCAGAAACCCTTCCAGAATCATATACGAGTTGTTTTCTAAAAAAGCGAGTACGCGCTTTTGCACTGGCGCTGACGGCACGGTGCGGCGTGCAGTATACAGGCTGTTTGTCAGCAATTTCTGTTTGTCGATCAGAGAATACGGCATGCGGTCGATATACGCGGAGAAAACGCTGTATTGAATGTCGTAGCAGAGCAC
>JAEEGL012777746.1_pt1 | contig 31356 bp, 23 predicted proteins | sample 9134231 | NCBI WGS metagenome assembly JAEEGL01 (sample SAMN16246548, study PRJNA631951) | gut metagenome | biome: gut microbiome; feature: rumen; material: fiber-attached | host: Bos | place: Iran: Karaj | collected 2018-10
GGCGAATACCTCGGCTCCACGGTGCAGGTGATCCCCCATATCACCAACGAGATCAAGGATTTTATCTACCGCGTGGGGAAAAAGACCAACGCGGACGTGGTGATCACCGAGATCGGCGGCACCATCGGCGATATCGAGAGCCAGCCCTTTATTGAAGCCGTAAGACAGATCTCGCTGGAGGTGGGACGCGAAAACAGCCTCTTCATCCACGTAACGCTGGTGCCCTATCTGCACGCCTCCGAGGAGCACAAATCCAAGCCCACGCAGCACTCCGTAAAGGAGCTGCAGGGCATGGGCATCAACCCCAATATCATCGTGCTCCGGTGCGACGAGCCGCTGGAGGAATCCATCTTCCACAAGATCGCGCTGTTCTGCAACGTAAAACCGGACTGCGTGATCGAAAACGTGACCCTGCCCAATCTCTACGAAGCGCCGCTGATGCTGGAAAAATCGCATTTTTCGGACGTGGTGTGCCGCGAACTGGGGCTGGACGCGCCGCCGCCAGAGCTTACAGACTGGCGGAACATGGTGGCGCAGATCAAAAGCCGCACCGAGACCGTCACCATCGGCCTTGTGGGCAAATACGTTGGCCTGCACGACGCCTATCTCTCCGTGGCCGAGGCGCTGCGCCACGCGGGCTATTACCACGGCGTGCATATCGATATCCGCTGGATCGATTCCGAGCAGATCACCCCGGAGAACGCGGCCGATACCCTGTGCGGGCTGGACGGCATTCTGGTGCCCGGCGGCTTCGGCAGCCGCGGCATCGAGGGCATGATTTCAGCGGCGAAATACGCGCGGGAGAACGGCCTGCCCTACTTCGGCATCTGCCTTGGCATGCAGATCTCCGTGATCGAATTCGCGCGGTCCGTCTGCGGCATTGCGGACGCCAACTCCGGCGAGTTCGACGAGCAGTGCAAACACAAGGTGATCGACTTCATGCCCGGCCAGAGCGACGATATCGACAAGGGCGGCACGCTGCGTCTGGGCGCTTACCCCTGCGTGATCGCGCCCGGCACCGCCATGGAGCGCTGCTACGGCAAAACCGGGATCAGCGAACGCCACCGCCACCGTTACGAGTTCAACAACGATTACCGCGAGGTCATGCAGAAAGCGGGGCTCACCTTAAGCGGCATCTCGCCGGACGGCAGGCTGGTGGAGACCGTGGAGCTCACGGACCGGCCGTTCTTTATCGGCGTGCAGTACCATCCCGAGTTCAAGAGCCGCCCCACGCGCCCGCATCCGCTGTTTCTGGGCTTTATCGGCGCGGCGAAGGAAAAACGCAGGCAGGCGGCGGACAAGCGCTCATCCTGAGTTCCCATCCTTTCTTTCTTTATATTGTATTTTCAGGCGGCGTACACATGCGCCGCTTTTCTTTTTCCGGCTTGACAAACGCGCCGGTTTCTTTTACACTTTTTTATGAATGGCAGCCGCAGGGCGGCAAAGAAACGAACCACGGAGGGATACGGCATGAAGGACGTTACGGGCGGCGCCCCGGCAGAGAAAAAGATCTTCCGGTGCGAAACCCGGCAGCAGTGGCGCGCGTGGCTTTCAAAACACTTTGAAACCGAAACGGAGATCTGGTTCGTATTCCCTTCCAAAGGCTCCGGCGAAACGGGCGTAACGTATAACGACGCGGTAGAGGAGGCGCTCTGCTTCGGTTGGATCGACGGCCGCGCGGGCACGCTGGATGAAACGCACCAGCTGCGCCGCTTTACCCCGCGCAGAAAGGGCAGTCCCTATTCGCGGCCCAATATTGAGCGGCTGATCCGGCTCGATGCGCTCGGTATGATCCACCCCAGGATCCGGACTTCCGTGGCCGGGCTCATCGCCGCGCCTTTCGTTTACCCGGAGGATATTCTGGAAGCGCTGCGGCGGGACGAAACGGTATGGCAGAATTTTCAGGCGTTTTCTGAGCCATATAAGCGCATCCGCGTCGCCTATGTCGACGCCGCCAGAAAACGCCCGGCCGAGTTTGAAAAACGGCTGGCGCACTTTATAAATAGGACGCGGCAGAACAAACTGATCACGGGCTACGGCGGCGTGGACGCCTATTACAAATAAAAAAGAAGACCGCAGAGCGCGTGCTCCGCGGTTTTTCCTATTGTATCACGGCGTCGGTATGCCCTCCAGCGCCAGCAGCGCCCGTTTGCGCCAAAGCCCTCCGCCGTAGCCGGTCAGGCTGCCGTCCGCGCCCACCACTCTGTGGCACGGCACGATGATCGCGACCGGGTTGCGCCCCACGGCGTTGCCCACTGCCTGCGCGCTCATTTTGCGCAGTCCCCGTTCCTTTGCAAGGAGATCGGCGATCCGCCCGTAGGCGACCGTTTCGCCGTAGGGGATATCGCGCAGGAGCTCCCACACGCGCATGCCGAAGGGCGTGCCCGCAAGGCGGATCCGCGGCGTAAAATCCGGCGCGCCGCCCGAAAAATACAGATCCAGCCACGCTTTGGCGCAGGCGATATCCTCCGTTTCGCCGGGGACCGCGTTCTGCGCGTCCGCGCAGCGTTTATCCAAGCAGTCCGCAAAACGAAGACCCGTCAGCCCCTCGCCGTCCGCGAAAAGCAGAAGCTCCCCCACCGGGGAAACGTAATTGCTCCTATAGATCATATGCGGTTCCGTCGCTCTTCCTTTCGTTTGTATCCGTTGCTTCTCATTTTAGCAGACGGCCGGGCGTTATGCAACAAAAAATACTTCTTTCCGCGGCGGAAACCCGACGTCTCCGCGCGTGCACGTTTTCAATAAACAGTGCACGGCTGTGCACGGACTGTTGACAAACGCGTCCCCGCGCGCGGATAATAAACATATAAAAAGGCGGCGCGTCCGCCGGAAAAAAGGGGAAGAAACCATGAAAAAGACCTTGGCCGTGCTGCTGACCTTTGCGCTGCTGATCGCCGCGCTGCCGCTGTTCGCCGCCGCAAGAAGCGGCCGTCTGGATGAAACGCTGGCCGCCGAAACCCGTGCCCTGGCCGTGGAGATCGAAACCGAAGGCGCCGTGCTGCTGAAAAACGAGAACGCCGCCCTGCCGCTGCGCGGGAAGCGCGTCAACGTGTTCGGCGCGGGCTCTGTGCAGCCCTTTTACGGCGGCGCGGGCTCCGGCGCGGTGACGAGCGACGACCCCGTGAGCTTTTACGAGGCGCTGGACGCCGCCGGGATCGAATACAACCCCACGCTGAAAAAGCTGTACGAGACCTTCGTGCGGTCCTATACGGTAAAAACGGACAACACCGTGATCAATAACCTTTTGCAGCTGGCGCTGGCGAAAAGCGCTCTGGACGAGCTGCCCGCGGCGCTTCTGACCGACAGGATCCTGCGGGAGGCCAAAGCCTATTCCGATACGGCGCTGGTGGTGATCAGCCGCACGAGCGCGGAGGGGCGGGATCTTTCCGCCGACACACTGCGGCTTTCGGACGGGGAAAAGCAGCTGATCGAAAAAGTGACCGCCGCCTTCCCCGAGGTGATCGTGCTGTTCAACACCGGCAATCTGACGGAAATGGGCTGGCTGGAGGAATACCCCAACATCAAAGCCGCATTGCTTCTGTGGATCCCGGGCGAATTCGGGCTGGAGGGCGCCGCAAAGCTGCTCTCGGGCGAGATATCCCCCTCCGGCAGGCTGGCGGATACCGCGGCGTACCGCGTGGAGGACCACCCCTCCACGGCGTATTTCGGCTCCTTCACCTACGATACCGGCGAGCACTACGTGGAATACTGCGAGGGCGTTTACGTCGGCTACCGCTATTTTGAGACCTTCGCCCCCGAAAAGGTGCAGTTCCCCTTCGGCTACGGTTTATCTTACACCTCGTTTGCAAAGACGGACGCCGCATTCATTCCGGAAGAAGACGCGGTGCGCGTGAGCGTGACCGTGAAAAATACCGGCGGCTGCGCCGGGAAAGAAGTCGCGGAGCTCTATTACTGCCCGCCCTATACGCCCGGCGGCATCGAGAAGAGCGCCGTTGCGCTGGGCGCCTTTGCCAAAACCGGCCTGCTGCAGCCCGGCGAAAGCGAGCGCGTGGAGCTGACGCTGCCGCTGCGCGATATGGCAAGCTACGATCAGTTTGACCGGCAGGCCTACGTGCTGGAAGCCGGCACCTACCGACTGTTTCTGGGCGACGACGTACGCTCGCCCTACGCGGAAGCTTCCTTTGAATTGGAGGAGCGCATATACAAAACGGACGCCGCCACGGGGGCGGAGATCCGCAACCTGTTTCACGAAGCAAACAACGGGCTGCCCGTCCTTTCGCGAAAAGACGGCGCCTTGCCCGCGCCCCGTGCCCTGACGGCGGACGACGCCGTAACGAACAAGGACGCTCTGCCAGAGCCGACCCCCGGCGAAGCGCCCGTGACCGGCGCGGTATACGATACCCCGATCACGCTGGCGGACGCTGCCGCGGACGAAACGAAATGGGACGCCTTTCTGGATCAGCTGACGGTGGACGAGATGATCGACCTCGTGATCCATTCCGGCTACGAAACGCAGGGCGTGGAACGGCTGGGCATCCCGGCAACGGAGGATAACGACGGGCCTTCCTCCGTCAAGGGCCGCCACGGACTGGTATACGTGGACAGCGGCACCGCCTACCCCTGCGAGACGGCGATCGCCTGCACCTGGAACGCGGAGCTGGCCGGACGCACGGGCGAGGCCTGCGGCAAGGAGGCGGCCGATATGGGCGTGGATATCTGGTACGCGCCGGGGCTCAACCTGCACCGCAACCCCATGGGCGGACGGAACTTTGAGTATTTTTCCGAGGACCCGCTGCTGACGGGCGCCATGGGCGCCGCCATCGTGGCCGGAGCGAACCGGTACGAGCTGGTGACCACCGTAAAGCACTTTGCGCTCAACGACCAGGAGGCGCACCGGAACGGCCTGTTTACCTGGGCGGACGAGCAGACCATACGGGAATTATACCTGAAAGCTTTTGAACCCGCCGTGAAGGAAGCGGGCACCGTGGGCGTGATGAGCGCCTACAACCGCATCGGCGCCGTGTGGTGCGGAGCCTGCGGCGCGCTGCTGAACGACCTGCTGCGCACGGAATGGGGCTTTGACGGTTACGTGATCTCGGATTATTCCAGCAATTTTACCGGCAGCGGCTACATGAGCCCCGTCAACGCCGTGTACGGCGGCGGAGATACGATGCTGACCGGCATCTGGTCCCTGCAGCGGCCTTCCCACGTGCTTGCCATGCGGCAGGCTTACGAGCGCGATCCCGCCGGGTTCGGCGCGGCGCTGCGGGAATCCGTAAAGCACCTGTGCAAGGCGAAAACGCATACCAAGGCGTTCCTGCACCCGGAGCGCACCTACGACGATTCGTTTCTGGATTCGCTGGACAGCCCTTCCGAATGGGGCTTCTCCTTCCCTTACCTGCTCTCTTTCCTCCGGTACGTGATAAATAATCTCGCGAACGTGATCATCTATGCGTTCCGGTATATTCTGTAGTGAAAAAACCGCCGCCCTCTGCCCTCGGGCGGCTTTTTTATCTTTCAGCACAAAAAAGATCGCGATTGATTTCCATAAACAGAATTGTTATAATATCGGTATCGGGGAGGCGATTGTTACGGAACGGATACTGACGCAAGGCTTGCGGTTCACGGACGAAACGGGCCGGGAGCGGATCTTCAACGGAATGAATATCGACGACAAGCTGATCGGCGATACGTTCCGCTACGAGCTGGACGAGGCGTTTTTTGAAAAATACGAGGCGAACGGCTTCAACCTGATCCGTCTGGCCGTGCAGTGGGCCAATCTGGAGCCCGCGCCCGGGCAGTACAGCGAGAGCTACCTGCGCTCTATTGACAAAATTTTCGGGCTCGCCGAAAAACACGGGGTATACATCCTTCTGGATCTGCATCAGGATCTGTATTCCGGCTTCGGGGGCGTGGGCGGCGGCGACGGCGCGCCGGATTGGGCGTGCCTGACGGACGGCGTAAAGCCGAAGCCTTATAAATTCGTGTGGGCGGAGGCCTACGTATTCGGCAAATGGGTGCACAACTGCTTTGACCACTTCTGGAACAACGACCCCTGTTTGGGCGGCGGTCTGCAGGACCGCTACGCCGCATTGTGGCGCATGCTGGCGCGGCGCTACGGCGACAGACCCGCGTTGTTCGGCTGGGACCTTTTAAACGAGCCCGCGCCCGGCTCCGGGGCGAAAAAGATGGTTGCCGCGCTGGTAAAAAGCGGCGCGCGTCAGTTTTTTACAAGCAAAAAGATCAAACGCACGCGGCTCTTGGGCGCGCTGCTGAAACGGGACCCGAAAACCCTGCTGGACGGCATTCCCGGCGCGATCATCCGCGATATCGTGAAGGCCGTAGACCCGCTGGAGGCCGCGTTTGACGAAAAATACTACGGGCCGTTCCTGAATAAAACGGCCGCCGCCATCCGTGCAGAGACGCCAAACGGCATCCTGATGATCGAGCAGCCCTTTTTATGCAACGGGGGCGTAAAGCTCAGCGTGGAACCGATCACGGTGAACGGGCGGCGCGAGCCGCTGCAGTGCTTCGGCCCGCACGCGTACGACATGACGGTGGATACCCCGCTGTACAAATACGCCGACGCGGACCGCGTGAAAGCGTTTTTCGGCGAGATGCGCCGCTCGCAGCTGCGTCTGGAGGTGCCCGCCGTGGTGGGCGAATGGGGCGGCTGCAGCGATAACAAAGACACAAGCTGGTTCGGGCACGGCAACGAATTATTGGATTATTTCGATACGAACCTGTGGGGGCAGCTCTACTGGGATTACCACGGGGACGACATGGACGCGCCGCTGATGGGGCTGCTGCGCCGCTCTTCCCCCGTCGCCGTGGCGGGCGAGATCATAAGCTGCGGCAGAAACGAAGAAAAAACCGTATTTGAACTGAAATACAAAGCCGCAGCGGGCGAAACGCTGCTTTACGCGCACGCGCCGTGCGAGATCGGGTGCGGCGGAACGGTGCGCACCGTAAAAACCTACCCCAACGGGGCAAGGCTGCTCGGCGTTACGGCCGCGCCCGGGGAAGAGACCGCCCTCACGCTGCGGTTTACGGAAGGAGTTTGACGATGATCAGAAGCTATATCGATAAAGGCCTCGGCATGCTGAAAAACGTAAAGACCTACTGGAACCGGCCGCCGGAGGGTAAATACATGTCCTTTAAGGAGATCATGGCCTACTCCGTGGGCGGCTTCGGCGCGTATTCCGTGTTCACCATGGCGCAGGCGCTGCTGCTTTCCACCACCAACGTGATCATCGGCAACACCATCGGCATTCAGCCGATGCACATGTACGTGATGTACCTGATCAGCGTGATTACCAACATCCCGCTCACGATGGTGCGGGCGAACATGGTGGACAACGTAAAATACAAGGAGGGCAAATACCGCCCTTACCTGCTGCGCATGGGCGTGCCCACCATCGCCATTTCGCTGCTGTTCGTGTTTACGCCCTACCAGAAGGTGGGGTACCTCGGGACCTGCATCCTGATCTTTATTTACAACTTCGGGCTGCAGTTCTTCTACAACTTTTTCTACGACGCTTACGAGAACCTGATCCACGTGCTCTCCCCCAACTCGCAGGAGCGCACAAACGTGACGGCCATCAAGAGCATGATCTATTCCCTCTCCCCCACCATCACCAATTTCGTAACGCCGCTCATCGCCGGCAAGGTGACAAACGGCAACATGTACGACCTGCGCGTGTACCAGTGGCTGTATCCCTTTATCGCCGTCATGGGCGTGGCGCTGCTGATCGTGGTGTATTCCCGTACGGAAGAAAAGATCGTGATTGCCAAAACGCACCCGATGAAGATCAAATTCACGGACGCGCTGCGCGAGGTGGCCAAAAACAAGTATTTCTGGATCATCTCGCTGGCAGGGTGGCTCGGCTTTCTGGAGACCTGCACCTACGTGGTGCTGCAGTGGCTGTATAACTACGCGCACCTGTGCACCCCGGAGCAGTATTCGTTTATCACGCTGATCCGCGGCACGGCGTATTCCTGGGGCATGATCCTGGCCCCCTTCGCCGTAAAGCGCTGGGGCAAAAAGAAGGTGCTGATCGTTACCAATCTGGTGAACATCTTCTTCCTTGCGCTGGTGTACCCCCTGATGCACTCCATATGGACCGTGCTGATCTGCATGTATTTCAATTCCATTGCCGATTCCTTCATCCTTGTGCTGAACCCCGCCATTCAGGCAGATATCCGCGATTACCAGCACTATAAGAGCGGCGAGCGGATCGACGGCATGTTCGGCGCGGTGGCGATGATCGGATCCTTTATCACCATGGCCACCAGCTCCGTGCTGCCCGCCGTGTACGAAAAATACGGCATTTATTCCGGCAACGGCTACGAAAACATGTACGACGTGCTGTACGACGTGAACGTGCTGTTCAAGCTGGTAGGCGTGCTGGTGATCCTCTCCGCCGTGGGCGCGGCGCTGAACCTGATCCCGTATTTCTTCTACGACCTGACCGAAGCGAAGCAGAAGGGCATCATACAGATATTGAAGATCCGCGCCATGTTCGAGGATTACGGCAACGGGGTGCTCAAGGACGAGGATATGCGCAGCACGATGGCGCTCATCCGCGATGCAAAGGACCGCTTCGCCGCCGGCCCGGCGGACCTTGCCGCGCTGAAAACACAGGGCGCTTCCAGAAAAGAGCTGCACTCCGCAAGGCAGACGAACGAGGATTACGAGATCGCCGGGGCCGTGCTGGAGGAGCTGGAGCGGTTCGCCTCCCCCGCGGGGCGGGCGAAGCTGGAGCGCGCCGCCCGCATCGCCGAGCGCGGCATTGAGGGCATATTGCACACGGACGAGGCGCTGCTGACAGAGGCAATGGCGCTGCCCGCGGGCACGCCGGAGGAAAAACTGATCCGCAAGGAGGCCGTGGCGGACGCGCGTCTCGCGCTGCGCTGCAAAAAGTCCGCGCAGAAATACTATCCGAACGGCATCGCTCCGTTTGACGAGGCGCGGCTGAACGACTTATATTACACGGAAAAAACGCTGCAGGAGAAAAAAGCGGCGCTGCTGCGGGAAAAAGCGGACAAGCGCGAGATCGCGGACGTCTCTGCCCGGCTGGACGCCGCGGCGGCGGACATCAAGGCGCAGCAGGAGGAATACCGGCGCTACGCGGAGAGCACAAAGGCCTACCACGAGGCCAAAAAATACCTCGCGCAGGCGGAAAACTACGCGCGCTTCGGTGAGCTGGACGATCTGTACGGGGCAGGCGCGTCCGCGGAGGACTGATCCGCCTATGGAGATCAGAAAAGCGGAACCGGCGGAGCTGGATACGATTATGGGCATCTATGCCGCGGCGCGGGAATTTATGATCCGCACCGGCAACCCGACGCAGTGGGGACGCACGAAGCCCGCCCGAAGCATGCTGCAGGCGGATATCGCGGCGGGAGACTGCTACGTGATCACGCACGAAGGGGGCATCCGTGCCGTGTTCGTGATGCGCTCCGGCGAGGACCCCACTTACCGCGTGATCGAGAACGGCGCGTGGCCGGACGACGGGCCGTACGTGACCATCCACCGCATTGCCGGCGACGGCAGCGTGCACGGGGTCTTCCGCGCCGCGGCGGATTTCTGCGCTGCCAAAAGCGACCGGATCCGCATGGATACCCACAAAAACAACCGTGTGATGCAGCGGGCGGCGGAGCGGTACGGCTTTCAAAAATGCGGAACGATCTACGTGGCGGACGGCTCCCCGCGCATCGCCTACCAGTGGAACCGCCCCGGAGTACCGGAAGAAACGGAATAAGGGAGAAGGAATATGAAAGAGATCTTTGAAAACACCTGGGCGGAGCTTGACAAAGGCGTCCGGTTCTTTCTGCTGACCGGGACCGAACGGGCGCTGGTGATCGATACCGGCATGAACGGCGTTGACATCCGCGGGGCCGTTTCGGCCCATACCGGGCTGCCCCTTGCGCTTCTGAACACGCACGCGGACAGGGACCACATCGGCTCCAACGCGCAGTTTGATTCTTTTTATATGCACCCTGCCGAGGCGGCGTTCTATTACAATGAACAGCACGGCCGCGGGCGGATGCTCCCGGTGTTCGACGGGGACGTGATCGACCTGGGCGGCAGAGCACTGGAGATCGTGCACCTGCCGGGGCATACGCCGGGCAGCATCACCGTGCTGGACCGCCGAAACCGCTGCCTGATCGGCGGGGACCCCATTCAGGAGGACGGCGAGATCTTCATGTTCGGGCCGCAAAGGGATTTCAGCGCGTATATCGCGGGGCTGGAACGGCTGCTGCAGCGGGACGATTTCGACGTGATCTGTCCCTCGCACGCCAAAGAAACCGTGGGGCGTGAGGCGATCCCGCGGCTCATCGAAGGGGCGAAACGGATCCTGGCCGGGGAGGCCGAAGGGCACGAAACGGAATTCTTCGGCAAAAAGATCCGTGTGTGCGACGCGGGCGTTGCGCGCTTTCTGTGCCCGCCTGCGGAATAAGCAAAAACCGCGGGAGCGGTGAAAATATAAAGGAGGAAGAGAAAATGAAAAAAAGAAAACGCCGCATCGGGCGGACGGTTATTTGCGTGCTTCTGGCCGCGGTGATCTGCGCGGCGGCCGTGCTGTTCGGCAAACTGGGGATCACGCTGCTGAGCGTGAAATGCGACGCCGACCGGGGCATTTACGTGATCGACTACAAAGAGGATTATAAGCTGCAGCAGCTGCTGGACGAGGGCGGGATCTCCACGCAGGATGAGCTCGCGAAATACATCATCCGCATCCTGCTGAAGGGCCTGCCCATTCCCATCGCTTACGACGTGCCCTCCCTCGCCTGCTCCACCTTTGCGGCGACAACGCCGGACGGACAGTATCTGATGGGGCGCAATCTGGACAATCAGGAAACCGACCTTGCCGTGGTAAAGACCGCGCCGAAGGACGGCTACCGCTCGGTATCCGTGGTGAATCTGAGCTTTCTGGGCTACAACGCGAATCATACGCCGGAAAAACTGAAGGACCGCGTTGTGGCTATGGGCGCGCCGTATTTCCCGCTGGACGGCATTAACGAAAAGGGCTTTGCCGTGGGCGTGCTGCAGCTGATGGCGGACCCCACGGAACAGAACACCGAAAAGCCCGACGTGGACACCACCCTTGCCATCCGCATTCTGCTGGACCGCGCGGCGACCGTGGACGAAGCAATTACGCTTTTGCGCCAGTACGATATGCACGCCTCCGCCGGGGGCTGCTACCACTTCCAGATGGCGGACGCCACGGGCAGAAGCGTTGTGGCGGAATACGTGGGCGACGAGCTCGTTGTGGTGGAAAAAGCGGACGGTTTTCTGGCAGCCACCAACTTCTTTTTAAGCGACGTGCCCTTTGAATACGAGCCCCAGGGCATGGACCGCTACGAGGGCATGAAGGAAACGCTGACCGAAAAGAACAGCGTGCTCACCGCCGAAGAGGGCATGGCGCTGCTGCTCAGGGTGGCGCTCACCGGCACCGCGCCGGACGAACAGGGCCGCTCCTACAGCACCCAGTGGTCCTCGGTATACAACCTGAGCGAGCCTTCTTTAACGCTGTGCGCGGACCGGAACGGGAGCGAGACCTTCCGTTTCAGCCCCACGGACTGAAGCTCTCAGCAATCACGGTCTGCCCGTTTCCGGGCGCCGAAAACATACCGCGGAGGAATCAACATGCAACTCATCAAATCGACCGTTAAGATCGGTCTGGAAAAACCCTTACGTCTGCTTCACGTGACCGATTCGCACGTTGCGCTGGCAGACGAACGGGACGACGAACGGAAACACGAACTCGCCAAACGGCTGGGAGACCCCGATAAAGAGAAATATCTTTACGAACATATCGCTTACGCAGAGGAACACTGCGACCTGCTGGTGCATACCGGCGACCTGACGGACTTCGTTTCCCACGCCAATACGGATTTTGCGCGGGAGATACTGAAAAACGAAAAGATCTTTTACATTGCCGGCAACCACGAGTACTCGCAGTACGTGGGCGAGGCGTGGGAGGACAACGCCTACCGCATGAACAGCTATATGGAGATCGGGCGGATGGGCGGCTTCGGTGTGCCGATGTTCTGGAACACGAGGATAATGGGCGGCGTGAATTTCGTGGGGATCGACAACAGCTACTATCTGTTTGCGGACTGGCAGCTGCTGCGCTTAAAGGAAGAAGCCGCGAAAGGGCTGCCCATCGTGCTCTGCTTCCACGATCCGCTGTTTGAACAGTCGCTGTACGATCACCATATGCGGAGGAACCCGCACGAGCCGACATATACCGTGGGGTGCGACGAGGCGCACCTGAAGCCCTACAGCGAGTTCCGCGCCGTGCAGCAGCGCCCGGACGAACCCACGCTGCGCTTTATAGATTACGTAAAAAACGAACCGCTGATCAGATGCATCCTCACCGGGCACCTGCATTTCAGCTTCGAGAGCAACCTGACCCCCACGCTGCCGCAGTTCGTTACCGGCGGCGCGTACGAGGGCATTGCCCGCGAGATCACGCTGGAGTAAAATTATGATGAAAAAGTACGACGTTGCGGCCTATATATGGCCGAGTTATACAGGTAAAGAGCCCCGTTCCCGGCAGTTCTGGGAACAGGGCATCGGCGAATGGCAGTCCGTGCTGAGCGCCGAAAAACGTACGGAGGATCAGATCCTGCCGCGCAGGCCCCTCTGGGGCACGGTGGACGAGGCCGATCCCGCCGTGATGGAGTTCCAGATCAAGGAAGCGCTGCGCCACGGCGTAAACGTGTTCATCTACGACTGGTACTGGTACGACCGGCGCCCGTTTCTGGAGCAGTGCCTGGACGAGGGCTTTCTGGGCGCGCCGAACAACGAAGATATGCAGTTTTATCTGATGTGGGCGAACCACGACGCGGGCTACACCTGGGATAAACGGCAGAGCGCGCTGGATGAGATCATCTGGTACGGCAGCCAGCCCCGGGCGGAGTTCGACCGGGTGTGCCGCCGCGTGACCGAACTGTACTTCAAGCGCCCCAATTACTATAAGATCGACGGCTGCCCCGTGTTTATGATCTACGAGATGAGCAACCTTGTGCGGGGGCTCGGCGGCATTGATCAAACGCGGGAAGCGCTGGACGATTTCCGGCGGCTCGTAAAGGAAGCGGGCTTTCCGGGGCTGCATCTGCAGGCCACGGTCTATGCCGAAAACGCGGTGAACGTGAGCGGCGTGGATTCCGCCCGCGAGGGCTCCACGAAGGATCTGGTGGAAATGCTGGGCTTTGATTCCGTCACCCATTACCAGTTCGTGCACTTTACGGACTGCAACCGCGATTATCTTGAGATCCTGCCGGACGTGCAGAAGGAATGGGACCGTATCCGGCAAACGTACAAGGTCCCCTATTACCCGCACGTGACCGTGGGCTGGGACAACAACCCGCGGCATCATTTCCTTACGCTGCCCATCATGAAGAACAACACGCCCGAAAATTTCAAAAAGGGCCTCATAATGGCGAAGGACTACGCGGACAAATATAACGACGTGCCGCTGATCACGATCAATTCGTGGAACGAGTGGACGGAGATGAGCTATCTGGAACCGGACGACGTATACGGCTACGGTTATCTGGAGGCTGTAAAAGACGTGTTTACGGACTGCTGAGAGGAGACATTCTGCTCTATGAAAAAGAAAACGAAAACAATACTCTCCGTGCTGTGTATCGTGCTGGCGGCCGTGCTGGCGCTGGCAGCCGTACTGCCGCCGCTGAGCGCGAAAAAGACGTACGCCAGCAGCGCCTTCGGCGCGTACAGGCACGTGTTCATCATCGGCGTGGACGGCGCGGGGCGGTTCTTTGAGGACGCGGACACGCCCGAATTCGACCGGATCTTTGCTTCCGGCGCGGTCAGTTATCAGGTCCGCACGGAGGTCCTCACGGACAGCGGCCCCAACTGGGGCTCCGTTCTCACGGGCGTATCCTATTTCAAGCACCTGATCCACAACGGAAATTCCGGCGAAGTGCAGCGCGACAGCGGCACGAAATACCCCTCCGTGTTCGGCGTGGTGCGAAAGGCGATGCCTGAGGCGGAGCTGGCCTCCTACGTCAACTGGAACAACGTCAACTTCGGCATGATCGAGACCGATATCGGCGTAACGGAATACCAGAACGGCAGCGATGAAGCGCTGACGGACGAGATCTGCGCCTACTTTGACGCGGGCAACGCGCCCGCCCTCTTCTTTGTGCAGCTGGACGGCGTGGACGCCGCCGGGCACGCCCACGGCAGCGCCTCCGACGAATACATGGAAGCGATCCGTACGGCGGACGCGCAGGTAGGCCGGATCTACGACGCGCTGGAACGCAACGGCCTGACGGAGGACGGTCTCTTTATCGTCACAGCGGACCACGGCCATAAAAAGACGGGCGGTCACGGCAGGTTTTCCATGCGCGAAACCATGACCACCATTGCCGTTACGGGCAAAAACGTGGTTTCCGGCGGCACGCCGGACGGCGTAACGCGCGACCGGGATATCGCCGCGATCGCGCTGTTTGCGCTGGGGATCGAAAAACCGGCCGGCATGAGCGCCCGCGTGCCCGCGAACCTGTTTGAGAATACGCCCGGGGAAAACCGCTCGTTCTATAAAGACCCGATCGACGGCCTGATCTCCCCGGTCATGTGGCTGGTAACGCTGTTGATCCCCGGATAAGAGCCGATTAAAAAAGTAAAGAGACTGTCCCGTACAGCGCAGAACGGACAAAACGATTTCTGCGTTTTTACGGGACGGTTCTCTCTTTTTACGCCGGAAGACCGCCTCCGGCGCGGGGCTATGCAAGTATGCTTCGGGCCCGGAGCGTTATCCTCCGGCCTGCGCGATCAGCGCCTCCAGCGCTTCATATGTGAGAGCGCCGGACCGGTTATAGGTCACAATACCGTCCGGACTCACGATCACGGTCTGGGGCAGCACGTCGGAAGCCCCGAGCAGCGCGGCAAGCGCGCCGTCCGCGTCCACCGCGAAGGGGATGCCGTAATCAAACGCGGAGAGGTATTCCGCCACGTCCGCGGTCACGGGCGGGGTATGGAGCGCGAGCACCGCCACCTCCGCGGGATGCTCCTTCTGGTAACGGTCAAACGCGGGCAGCTCCCGTACGCAGGGCGTGCACCACGTTGCCCACAGATTGATCACAACCACCTTGCCGCGCTTATCGGAAAGGCGGAATTCCCCGCCGTTTACGCAGGTCACGCTGAAATCCGGCAGCGCCTCGCCTTCCTGCGCCCCCGCGGAGGGTGATCCTTCAGGCAGGTTCACAAAGACCAGCACGGCGGCCAGCAGCAGGATGGCGGGGATCCATAGAAGAAGGCTTTTTCTGAATTTCATTTTCGGTCCTCCGTTTCCGGAAGCTGCGGCCCGCGCAGAACGATTTTGCCCGCCCGGAAGGAAATGGCCTTGGTGGGGCAGACGTCGATGCAGTCGCCGCAGTGCACGCATTCCGCGTCGCCCACGCTGCGGATATCCATGGGGCAGCTTTTGACGCAGGCGCCGCAGTCGGTGCAGCGCGCCGCGTCCGTTTTCACGCCGAGCAGCGCCAGCCGGGAGAGCAGGCCGTAGAGCGCCCCCAGCGGGCACAGAAAGCGGCAGAACGCCCGGAAGATGAATACGCAGGCCAGCAGGACCGCAACGAGCACGATCAGCTTCCACCAAAACAGCGGGCCGGTGAGATCGCGCAGGGCTTCGTTGCCCGGATGGAGCAGCAGCAGCACGGCCCCCTCCAGCGTTCCGGCGGGGCAGATATATTTGCAGAACGCCGGCAGCGGCACGCGCCGCAGCGCGAACCAGGCGGGCACCGCCAGTACGAACACGGCAAGGACCGCGTATTTCACACGGCTGAGGATCCGCGTCAGCCGGTTCTTTTTCAGTTTCGGGCCCGGGATCTTATGCAGCAGCTCCTGCAGAAGCCCGAAGGGGCACAGAAAGCCGCAGATCACCCGCCCCAGCAGCAGCCCGAACAGGAGCAGCAAACCCACCACGTAAAAGGCGGGGCGGTCCGCCGAGGCGGCCACCGCGTTCTGCAGCGCCCCCAGCGGGCACGCGCCGACGGCCCCGGGGCAGGAATAGCAGTTCAGCCCGGGCACGCATACGCTTTTCAGCGGGCCGGTATAGATCGTTCCCTCGGCAAAGCCCTTTAAGTGGGCGTTATAGAGCAGCGCCGCGTACAGCTGGATGAGCCGCCGGGTGAGCGGCCCGTTTTTCCCTTTACCCAAGCCCGATACACTCCGAACAGATCTTTACGGCCTTTGCAAGCACGTCCGCCGCGCCGCCGTTCGCTGCGCCCAGAACGACCAGCAAAACGCCGATGCAAAACAGCGCCGCCCACAGCGCTTGTTTCCGCGTCATATCTCCGCCTCCGTCCGCCGGACCGGATCTGCCCCGTCCGCGGCACAGCGCGCGGCTGTTCGACGGCGATCCCTCCGTTTTTGATTCCGCCCATATTATATCCAAAACGGAAAACAGTGTCAATAGCGGCGGGAGCCCGGGAGCCGGCGCGTTTTTTCGCTTTTGGGATTGCAAAGGGACCGCCGCCGTTATATAATAAAAAAAACGCGGTATGATCGCGCGGGAAAAGAAGAACGGAGGCGGCGGACGATGGACGAACACAGACCTGCGGAACATCCCGGGCCGGAGAAGCCGCCGGAGAAAAACCTGTTTCGCAGTTACAATTACGTAGGCGCCAAAGAGACCGTTGCCTATCTGTTCAACGACTGGTCGAACGCGTTCAACATCAACGGCTACAAAGACAGGTTCATTTGGGACGTGGTAAAGATCGATTTCGGCGTTTCCGCCATCGTGAACCTGTTTACCGGCGCGTGGGACGTGATCAACGATATTTTTATCTCCGCGCTGGTGGACCGCACCAGAACGCGTCTGGGCAAATTCCGCCCTTATCTGCTTCTGATGCAGCTCCCGCTGAGCCTGATCGGCGTGCTTTACTGGTTTCTGCCCTACATGTTTCCGGATACGCCGGGCACCCATATTCCCAAGCTGATCTTTTATTTTCTGTTCGGCGTGATCACCGAAACGGCGGGCACCTTTACCGGCATCGCCAAGGCGGGCTATATGAGCACCATCACGCCCAACCCGAACGAGCGCGTGCGGCTCATAACGCTGGCGGAGCTGCTCACGGGCTATATGGGAGAGGATATGCCGGGCCTGATCTTCGGTATTCTGTACGATCTCGTGGTCACGGGCCGCTGGAACGTCCGGCTCCGCTCCGTATTCGTGGGCATGGGCGCGGGCTGCACGGCGGTTTCCGCCGCGTTTACCTTCTGGTTCTTTCTGGTATCTAAGGAGCGCGTGCCGCAGACCATCGAGCGGCCCGATATCAGGCAGGGCTTTCTGGCCATCATCAAAAACTACCCGGTGTTCCTGATGGCGCTTTCCGATTTCTTCGGCAATTTCGCCATCGGCATGAACGAGCGGGATTACTGGATCGACGTGCACGGCGCGGATACGATGATCAACAGCGCGCTGGCCATCGCCGAGCTCCCCTCCGGCCCCATGGGCAGTATTTCCTATGCCTTCGTGGCCCCGCTCAGGAAGCGCTTTTCCTCCAAATTCCTGTGGGTGGGCGCGGACGTCTACGGCGATATCCTGTGCCTGATCTTCTTTCTGACCGGCTATATCAACAACAATTACAAAAGACTGAAGTCCATGCTGATCGTTTACGGCTTCCGCCAGTTCTTTTCCAAAATGCTGTTCGGCGTAAACAAGGTGATCAACGCGGACCTCTGGAACGAGGCCATGGACTACTGCGAATGGAAGAGCGGCTTCCGCATGGAGGCCACCACGGGCGTTGCCAAGAATCTGGTGCTGAAGCTTCAGGGGACGGTGAAAAATACCGTATTCCATCTCATGATGAAGAAGATCGGCTACGTGCAGGGGCTGAAGATCGGCACGCAGAGCGAAAAAACAAAGCGCTGGGAATTCATTCTGTGCGCCATCATGCCCACCGTTACCGGGGCGCTGGGCATCGTGCCCAAGCTCTTCTGGCCCATCACCAAAAGAACGCACGCGCAGATGTACTACGAGCTCGCCGAGCGCAGAAGCAGCATGGTAAGCGATTATATGCGCGGCGCGGACGAAGGACCCGGGCGGGACGGCGGACGCTGAACCTCCCCCGCGGAACGGAAAGGAAGGATCCTGTGAAAAAAACGGTATCTGTGATCGGCCTCGGCAACCGGGGCAGCGAATACATGGGCTTTCTGAAGGCCTTTCATGCGGCAAAGACGGAGATCTGCGCCGTATGCGACTGCCGCCGGCAGGCACTGGACGATATCGCGCCGAAATTCGCGGTGCCCGAGGAGCGGCGCTACCTTTCAACGGAGGCGTTTTTTGCCGAAGGCGTGCTCTCCGACGCGCTGATCATAACCACGCAGGACGCAAGCCACTACGAAATAGCGAAGCAGGCGATTCTGACGGGCTATAAGCTGATTCTGCTGGAAAAGCCGGTGAGCGGCGTAAAAGAGGAATATACCGGGCTCAGGGATCTCGCCGCGGAAAACGGCGTGCTGCTCATCGTATGCCACGTGCTGCGCTATTCCAATTATTACCGCAAGATCAAAGAAATCATTGCAAGCGGGCAGATCGGCGAACTCGTTACGGTCAACCACACGGAAAACGTGGGCTATTTCCACTTCGCCCACAGCTTTGTGCGCGGCAACTGGCGCAGCGAGGAGACCTCCACGCCCTCCATACTGGCGAAATGCTGCCACGATATCGATCTGATTTCATGGTTTGCGGATTCCCGCTGCGTGAGCGTCAGCTCCGTGGGATCGCTGAAATACTTCTGCAAAGAGAACGCGCCTGCGGGCGCGGCGCCGACGTGCATGGGCGGCTGCGCGGCGAAAACCACCTGCCCCTACGACGCCGAGCGCCTCTATATCAAAGATCCGTTTTATAAAGCGAAATTCATAAAATACATGAAGCGCACGCTGACGGGCAAGGCGAAAAACAGCCGGGCGGACGTGGAAAACGCGCTGAGAAACGGCGATTACGGCAGATGCGTCTTTTTATGCGACAACGACGTGTGCGACAACCAGCTTGTGACCATGACCTTTGAGAACGGCGTGACCGCCGTGCTTCAGATGAACGCGTTTTCGGATAAGATGTTCCGCGAGTGCCATATCGTGGGCACAAAGGGCGAGCTCATCGGTTACGGCACGAAGCTGGAACTGCGCCTGTTCGGCGGCAAAGCCCGCACCGTGCACACCTTCAGCCCCAACATCGGCGGGCATATAGAGGGCGATCTCCGGCTGATCGACGGCTTTGTGAAGCTGCTGTGCGGCGAAACGGCGGACCTGACAGATATTACGACCATCGAGGCTACCGTGGCAAGCCACGATATCGCGCTGGCGGCGGAGGAATCCAGAAAACGGGACGGCGCGCCGGTATCCGTGCTGCCGCAATAAACAAAACCACAGACTGCGGCCGCAGGGCCGGTCGGGAGGAATACCTATGTTTGAAAAAGAGAGAAGCGAAGCATACGAGGCCGCAAAGGAGCTGTGCGAAGCGGCGGGGCTGAAGCCCGGGCAGATCATGGTGGTGGGCTGCTCCACCTCCGAGGTGTGCGGAAACAGGATCGGCAGCAATTCCAACGTGGAGGCCGCCGAAGCCGTATTTGACGGGATCATGGCCGCGCTGAACGAACGGGGTGTCTATCTTGCCGCGCAGTGCTGCGAGCACCTGAACCGCGCGATCGTGACCGAACGGGCGGCGGCAAAGGACGCCGAGCCCGTCAACGCCGTGCCGCAGCCCAAGGCGGGCGGCTCCTTCGCGGCAACGGCCTACCGGCGGTTTACGGATCCCGTGGTGCTGGAGGAGATCCGCGCGGACGCGGGGCTGGATATCGGCGATACGCTGATCGGCATGCACCTGAAAAAGGTGGCCGTACCGGTGCGGCCGGCACAAACCGCCGTCGGCATGGCGCACGTGGCCGCGGCGCGCACCCGCCCGAAATTCATCGGCGGCGAACGGGCGGTTTACGACGAAAAGCTGAAATAACAAACAAAAACAGCGGAAGCGCACGGTGCTGCCGCTGTTTTTTATTTGCCTCTTCACGGAAAGTTGGGGGATTTTGTGCTTCGCACTTAGGGAACCCCCCGGCGAGGGTTTCCCTAAAACCTTTCCTGCGCTTGTATAAGCGCAAAGATTTCGCCCGCTGCGGCGGGCGACCGTGGGCGCTGCCCCCCGGACCTCGCCAGCCTTTCGAGAAAGGCTGGACCGAAAGCTTTTATTGTGAATCCCCCAAGTTTTCGTGAAGATCCTTTTATTTTATGTTTTCAGAACCGGCAGATCCCGGCGGAAACGGTTTTCTGCGTGCCGTCCGGCAGCAGGATGTCCGCCGTGCAGTTGCAGGGGATCGCGATCTCGTATTGATACCCGTTATCCGTTTTCGTCCAGCCGCTTTTTACCGTGCCGTAAACGCTGCGGTATTCGGCCCGGGCAAAGGTAAAGCTGCCGCCGGGCTTCGGGGCGATCGCGAAGCGGTTTTCACCCTCCACACGGATACCGCACATCTCTTTGAACAGCCATTCCGTCACCGCGCCCTTGGAATAGTGGTCCAGGCTGCCGATGCCGCCCTGGGCGTTATCGGGACCTTCCCACGCCTCCCAGATCGTGTTCGCGCCGGCCTTCGGCATGCACAGCCAGCCGGGGAGCGCCTCGTTTTCCAACAGCCTGTAGGCGTAAGCGATATCGATCTCCGCCAGCACGTACGGGATGAGCGGCGTACTGAGAAAGCCCGTGCCCAGCCGCCAGCCGTAATTTTCCAGCGCTTTTATAAGGCGGATCTTTGCGAACGCCGTCTGCGTTTCATCCAGCAGGTTGAAATACAGCGGACGGACGAGCTTTGCCTGCCGGTCCGTATCCAGCGAATGTTTTTTGGTGCTTACCAGCGCCCGGTAACCGCGGCGGGCCTTTTGGGCGTACGTGAGATACCGTTCCCGGTCCTCCGGTTTTTCAAGGATCCCGGCGATCTCAGCCATAACGTCCATCAGCACCGCGATGTAGGCCGTGGTCTCTTCCGGGTGGGGCGAGACAAAATCGGCAGCGCCGAAGGCCCTGACGTCCGCGGGCTCCGCCCATTCGCCGTAGCTCTGGCCGTAGTTGGAGATGCGGCGGGCGTTTTTCAGCCCCACGCCCGTGGGCACGGCGGTGGGGTACCATCTGCCCAGCGTCCCGATCTTGAATTCGGCGTAGCGCCGCATCCGTTCGTAGTAATCCGTCAGCATGGTCTTGTCGCCGTAGCGCCGGTACATCCGGTAAGGGATCAGCACCCCGGCGTCCGACCAGCCCGCGGAGCCGTCCATGGGGTTCATATAGAAATCCACGCCGCCCGTGGGGGCGATCTGCGTAAAGCAGCCGTTTTTATGCTGGGCGTCGCAGATATCGTTTTCAAACTTGCGGGCGAAGGGCAGATATTGGAAAAGGTACGCCGCCGTTCGGGCAAAGATCTGCGCGTCGCCGAGCCAGCCGTGGCGCTCGCGCGTGGGGCAGTCCGTGGGGATATCCAGATGGTTGTTTTTGGCGGACCAGACGGTGGCGTCCACGAATTTGTTCAGCAGCGGATTGGAGCTCTCGAAGAAGCCCGTCCGCTCCAGATCGGAACACACCGAGATCGCGGTGACGTCCGCCGCCGAAATCTGAACGTCCGTATCGATCTCTGCAAACTGGAAGCCGAACACCGCAAACGCGGTTTTATATTCGTTTACGCCCTCCCTGCAGATATATTCGATCTTCTGCAGGGGCGTGGTTTTTTTGCCCATGGAGAGCTGAATGTTCTTCTGGTACAGCTCGCCGTCTCTGAGCAGCTCGCCGAAGCGGAACGTGATCTTCTGCCCGGCTTTGGCCGTCACTCTGAACGAGATATACCCGGCGATGTTCTGCCCGAAATCGATCAGCTTTCTGCCGGAGGGCGATACCGAAAGCGTGCCCGTGAAGGTCTCCTGTTCCGCAACCGGCACGTTATTGGAGGCTGTGGGCGTGACGGGGTGCGAGGTGACCTTAGCTTTTCCGTGATAAGAGGGCGTTCTGCGGGCGTCGCAGATCTCGCCGTCCTTGTTATCCGCAAAACGGACCGGGCCGTCATCGGACCACTGCCACGTTTCGTCCGAGATCACGGTCTCTTTTCCGCCGTCCGCGTAAACGATCTCCAGCTGGGCAAGCAGCTTCGTTTCCGTTCCGTACTGATTCCTCAGGCCCCACGCGCCCACGCTGCCGCGGTACCAGCCGTCCGCCAGCGTTACGGCAAGCTCGTTGTTTTCTTTCAGCAGCGCCGTAACGTCGTAGGTCTGGTACTGCACGCGTTTGCGGTAATCGGTGAGCCCCGGCGCCAGCGGCATGGAAACGCGCGTGCCGTTGAGTTCGGCAAGGTACAGCCCGCAGGCGGTGATATACAGCCTTGCCCGCGCTACATCACCGCGGCAGGCAAAGGTCTTGCGGAAATGATCCGCCGGATAACGCTTGTGTTTGTTCACCGTATAATCGCCGGTGATCCATTTCGCCCTCCAGTGCGCGGCGCGCAGCAGGCCCATCTCGAAAAAGGCCGGTTCGCTCCAGTCCCCTTCCACGCCGTTTTCGTCCCAGAGCTTGATTCTGTAACTGACGCGTTCGCCGGAGACGAGCGTAAGGGGGTACTGCGCGCGCATGGAATCCGTTTCCACCTTGCCGGTATCCCATTTTTCGCTCACCACGCGGTAAGCGGTCTGCTTCACGCCGCCGGCGCAGGTCCAGAACACGCGGGGGTTCGGGATATCGATGCCTATCGGGTCAACGAGATATTCCGTTCTTAATCCCACTGCTTTCATGCTTCATTCTCCTCCGCGGTTTTCTCATGCCGCGCTTTGATCTCCGCCTGTTCGGCCGGGAGCTTTTTCTCCACGTTCAGGAAGAACAGGATCACCACCAGCGCGACGCCGGTGAACACCTCCAGCCCCACGAAGGCAAAGGAAATGACCCGGTTCACTTTCTCCGGCTGCTGCATGGCCACCGTGAGCACGCCGTCCGCGGCGGGTTTGAGCTCCGTGAGCGCAGTCTGCGCCGTCCAGCCGTGTTCCGCCAGCCTGGCGGCGGCGTCCGAAACGCTCGTTGCGGTGACGGGGGCCAGATAACCGGCTTTTGCCAGCAAAAAGTTGAACACGCCGGTCATGATGCCCACCATGGCCACCGCGATAATGTTGTAGATGGACATGGCCGCGCCGTCCATACGCAGGTCCTTTTTCCATTCCAGATGATCGAGGCAATCCGCAAACAGCGCCATGAACACGTAGGCGCAGGGCAGGCCGCCGATGTTTTTGATGAACTGGCCGATCAGCACCATCACGAGATTGTGGGAGAACAGCCAGCAGAGCAGGGAGCCCGCGGCGTAAAGAATGAAGCCCGCCATGGTGACGTTGCGCTTGCCGAACCTTTTGGCCAGCGGCCACACGGCGAAGATGCCGATGCCCATGGGGATTCCGCCGATCACGGATACCAGCATCTGCGTAATGCCGTCGTTATACGTGCCCAGCACGTAGTTGCAGTAATATACGAGGCCCAGATTTTTCAGCGTGACGCCCACGGTATAGATCAGGAAATAGGCGTATATCAAAATCATATATTTATCCGTGAACAGGATCTTCAGCTGTTTTACGAAGGGCAGCCTGGCGTCTTCCCCCGCGGCGCCCGTCTCCTCGGTGACGCGCTCCTTGGTGAAATAGTATTCCAAAAGCGTGAGCGGCAGGGCGAGGATGGAAAGGACCGTCATCAGCGTGATCCATTTGCCCTTGTCCACGCCGATCATGGGCATGATCACCATGGGGAACACCAGCGCAACCAAAATGCCGCTCATCATGATGGTGGTGATCTGGTTGAACACCGAAAGGCCGCCGCGGGCCGTGCCGTCCCGGGTGGAGAGCGGCACCATCAGGTTGTGGCTCATATTGAAGATGGTATAGGCGAAGGAATAGAACAGGTTGTAGCTGAGCATCACCCAGACGGCCTTCACCGTATCGCTGCTCTCCGGCACCGTGAACAGCAATATGCCGGCGACGGGCACCAGAAACGCCGAAAGCAGCAGCCACGGGCGCGCCCTGCCCTCTTTTGTTTTCGTGCGGTCGATCACCTGCCCCATCACCACGTTGGTGACCGCATCGATGATCTTGGAAACGATGGGGAACACGGTAAGGAACACGCCGCCCCACAGAGGCGTGAGGTTCAGCACGTCCGTATAGTAGACGTTCAGGTAGGTGGCAAGCACCGCGTTGAGCAGCAGCGCGCCGGCGGGCCCCAACAGATAGCCGAGCCATTTTTCGCTCTTGGTCACGGTTTCGCTCCGCACGCGGCTTTTCAGCAGCGGAGATTCCATCACTTTCATAGATAACGCTCCTTTTCGGCTTGACAAACGCGCCGATCCGTTTTACAATTTCATTATACGGACAAAGTGTTGGTTTTGCAATCATCAGTTTTTATAAATTTGGCGGCGAACCCGACAAAACGGCCGGAAAGTGACGGGATAATAAAATGAACGTAAAAGATAATCAGCGCACGCGCCTTTCGAAAAAGCTGTTTCAGCACGCGGTACTGGAGCTGCTGGAGGAAAAGGGCGGCATCGAAAAGATCTCGGTGCGGGAGCTCTGCGAAAAAGCGGGGCTGAACCGCTCCACGTTTTACGCGCACTACGCCGAGCCCCGGGAGGTGCTGGCGGAGGCGGAGGAAGATATTCTGCTTCAGACCGCGGAGCACATCCAAAAGATCGGCGCGCAGAAAAAGGGCGGCGGCAAGGAATACGTATCGTCCTTTCTGCGGTACATCCGCGAAAACGACCGGGTGTTCCGCGTGCTGCTGGTGACGGCGGCGGACCCCGCCTTCAAAAGCCGGTTCATACAGATCTCGCTCTTAAACCTGTTTCAGTACATGCAGCTCACGATGGAGGCCGAAAAGCAGCAGTATATCTACGCCTATCTGCTGAACGGCAGCTTCGGCGTGATCACCCAGTGGATCCGCTCCGATTACGCGGCCGCCGTGCCGGAGCTGGTGGACCTGCTGTTTACGCTGAACGGCTCCGCGCTGACGGAGCTTGCAACGTAAAACGGAAAAAACAAGGCTGTCTCATAAGACACGGAAAAAGCACAAAGCATGCACGTTCCGTATCTTTATGAGACAGCCGTTTTTTACTGCGGACGACCTTTCAGCCGGGCTTCCCGGATCAGTCCGTTTCGTCCGAAAGGACGGCGTTTTCCTCGTGGCGGGCGGCGCGCATTTCGGAAAGCTCCCGGTACATCTGCTCCTTCTTTTCGCCCTCAACGTCGTAAAGCGTTTTGAGCACGATGGCCTTCAGCAGGTTGCTCAGCGCGTAGCCGAACAGCAAAAACGCGAGCAGCCAGAGGCAGGTTTTCATATAGGTGGGCTGCGCCTGCATGGTCTCCACCAGATTGCCTTCCTTAGAGGACTGATATCCCACCCAAGCGATCATGAACGGGATCATAAGGCCCTTCAGATAGTTCAGCAGGGTAAGGATCCAGCCGGGCACCACGCCCTGAATGGCCTCCATGCGTTCGCCGGTCTGCCATTCCAGATAATCGTAATATTCCACGTTGAAGTGCGAATTCGAGAGCTCCTGGATCCCGATGCCCACGCCGAACAGGAAATAGAACACGTAGAAGAAGATGCTGTTCCAGCCCGAGAAGAACATGAGCCCCATTTTTGCCTCGGCAAAGCAGATGAGAAACAGAATGCCCGCGGAGATCATGGAATAGGGGCCGCAGAATTTCAGCAGCTTCGTAGGCTCGTGCTTTTTGGCCAGCTTTGCGGTGAGCACGTTGCCTACCACGGTACCGGCGGCCGTGGGCAGGGTGAGCAGCAGGTTTTTGGAGGAGCCCACCGTAATGGCGGCCAGATAGGTGCTGAACGTGCCCAGCGCGGCGAGCACGTTTGCCCACTGCATATACTGGTACGCCCTGTAATTTTTGTATTTGAACAGCGTGAACAGCGCGCGGGAGATCTTGACCTTTTCCTTTTTGGGCAGCTCGATGCGCTCGTGGCAGAACAGGCCGCACATCAGGTTGCCGATAAAGGTGGCGCACGCGGCAACGATGGCCAGCGTCATATACATGGCGTTTTTATCGTCGCTGAAATGGCCGTAAATGAAGGTGGCCAGATACGCGCCGCCGTAGCCGATATAATACGAGAGCTGCCACACCGTGGCCACCGTTTTCTTTTCCTTGTGGTTGGGCGAGATCACCTGCGCCACGTTCTGCCCCAGGTTATTGAAGGCGTTGAAGATCGTCTGCGCGCAGGCGATGCCGTAGCGGAGCATCGTCATCTGTGTTACGCTCCAGCCCTTGGGCACGTAGAAAAAGAACACGGTGAGCAGGAACATGGGCACGAGGCAGATGATGTACCACTGGCGGTAGCGGCCCCAGCGCGTTTTCCATTTCTGCACCACCACGCCCGAGATCAGGCCGAACAGCACGCCGCAGATCGTGGTGAGCGTTGTTTGAAACGCAAGGATCTTGGCGATGCCGTCCGCGTCCACCCCTACCGGACCGTAATACAGCTCGTGCAGGAAGGCGGCGGCAAGCGTGCCGGTGAGCGTGGTGCCGAACATGCCGCCGATGCGCGCCAGCATGAGGCAGAAGTATTCGAATTTCGTAACGTTTTTCGCCTGATCCGCCGGCAGGGCGCCCGCGGGCGGCGTTAACGCGGATTCCGGTTTTTTTGCGTTCATGGGGGTCTCTCCTTTTCCCGTTTTTTTCAGTATAGCATATCGCCGCCGTTCCCGCAATACGCGGGAGCGGATTTCTTATTTCAGCGTAAATTGAAGCTTCAGCGTTCCGGCTTCGGGCTGCCCGCCGCCGATGTATACGGTATATTCCCCCGGAAACACGCGCCGCTCGCCGTGGGAATCAAACAGAGAAAAGCTCTCGTCCGTGAGCCGGAAGGCCGCCTCGCCCGCCTCCCCCGGCTTCAGATGAATGCGCCGGAAGCCTTTCAGCCGCCAGCGCGGCTGATCCGGCAGCCCCGCGGAATCGATATACAGCTGCACCACCTCGTCCGCTTCCGTTCGGCCCGTGTTCGTTACGGTGACGGCGGCGCCGTCCGCCGTGCGGCGGATCTCCGAATACGCGAAGACGGTATACGAGAGCCCGAAGCCGAAGGGATACAGCGGCGGCGTTTTTTCGTACATGTAGGTCCTGCCGTGGGTCATCTCGTAATCGTCGAAGGGCGGCAGGTCTTCGGTGCGCGCGGGGAACGAGACCGGCAGCCGCCCGGAGGGCGATACCCTGCCGTACAGCAGATCCGCCAGCGCCGTGCCGCCCTGCTCGCCGGGATACCAGAGCTCCAGCACCGCCGCGGCGTTTTCGGCGATCCACGGGATGGCGACCGCGCTGCCGTTTTCCAGCACCACGATCAGGTTTTCGTTGGCCGCCTTCAGCGCTTTCAGCAGCAGTATCTGTTCCTCCGGCAGCGAGAGATCCGTTTTGTCCCGGCCCTCCATTTCGTAGGCCGTGCCGAGGCCGATCACGGCGACCACGGCGTCCGCGGCCTTCGCCGCCCGCGTTTCGCGCGCAAACAGGGCTTCCGGCGCGCGCCGCGGTTTTTTCCAGCACAGGCGCACGCTCGGCGCGCTCCCGTTTTTGCGGTAACGCAGCAGGAAGGAGACGGGTTCGCCCGCCCGCAGGGGCACCGGCTCCTCCGGCGTTACGGAAAGCCCGTCGATGCTCAGCTCCGGCGGGCAGCATTTCGCGCTGCCGGAATGCTGCACCGAAAACAGATAGTCGCCGTCCGCCGGGGGAACGATCGTCCCCCGCCAGATCACGGAGAATTCCGCGGTGCGGATGATCGGGTCCGGCGCCTGCGCCTCCCACGTAAAATCCACGGCCGCGTCGGTGCGTACCGCGGGCTGACCGCCGAAAAAGTCGTTGCCGTAATAGCTGCCCCGCACGCCGGGCGCCCCTTCAAAAGAGAACGCGGCCGCCGGGACCGGCGTGAACGCGTCGGTATCCGCCTCCCATTCCCACGGAATCAGCACGGCGTCCTCCCCGGCGAGGGCGCGGATGCCGTCAAACGGGGTCACGGGCGTATTGCGCGGCCTGCCGCTGTAATCGCCGAACTGCACGCAGGCGGCGTTGTTGCCGGCAACGGCGAGCTTCGTTCCCGCCTTCAGCGGCAGCAAGCCGTTGTTCTTCAGAAGTACGGCGGATTTGACGGCCGCCTCATAGGCGAGCCGCACGTGTTTTTCGCAGCCGATGGCGTCCTGCGTGAGGACGTGCCACGGCAGGTTTTCGGGCGGATCGAGCTGGCCCGCCTTGATGCGCGCCGCCAGCACCCGCACCGCCGCCTCGTCCAGCCGCGCTTCGGAGATCCTGCCGTCGGCAAGGCATTCGCCCAGAAAGGCGGTATAGGTGTTTTCGTATTCGCCGTAACCGCCGCATTCCAGATCCACGCCCGCGTTCAGCGCCGCTGCCGCGGCGTCCTGCGGCGTAGGCACGTATTTATGGTCCTCAAAGAGATTGCCCACGCCGCCGCAGTCCGATACCACGTAGCCGTCAAAGCCCCATTCCTCCCGCAGGATCTCCGTCAGCAGGCGGCGGCTCGCGTGGCAGGGCGTGCCGTTGACCGCGTTGTAAGCGCCCATCACGGCCTCGCAGCCGCCCTCCTGCACCGCCATGCGGAAGGGCTCCAGATGATATTCCCTGAGCGTTTTTTCGCTCATCACCGCGTTGCACTCGAACCGGTTGTGCTCCTCGTTGTTCGCTGTGAAGTGCTTCGGCGTGGCAATGGCCTTCAGATAACGCGGATCGCTGCCCTGCAGGCCGCGCACGAAGGCCGCGCCGTTTTTGCCGGCAAGGTACGGATCCTCCCCGTAGGTTTCCGCCGTGCGGCCCCAGCGCGGATCCCGCGCCAGATTCAGATCCGGCGACCAGAAAGCCAGCAGCCCGTTGTAACGGCCGCCCCGGTCCCAGAGATCCGTGGCGTCGTACGCGCCGTTGAAGTACGCAGCGCGGGCTTCCGTGGAAATGGCGTCCGCAAGCGTTTCCAGAAACGCGTCGTCGAACATCGCGCCGAGCGCGATGGCCTGCGGAAACACGGTGAACCGGCCCGGGCGCACCACGCCGTGCAGCGCCTCGTTGCCGTGGTAATATTTCGGTATGCCGAGCCGTTCGATGGCCTCGCTGGTTTCAACAAGGAGATTCAGCTTTTCCTCCGTGGTCATCCGCCGCACGAGCGCCTGCGCGCGGGCGCGGACTTCCGGCGTTGTTTTCATATTTTTTCGGTCCCTTCGTTCGTTTTTTTCTATCATAACAAAAAAATGCGCGGAACACAATCGCAAACGTCGGATCGCTCGATTTTTCTTACGAAAATAAACAATAAAAAAGACGAAATAGACAAAACAAGATTCCTGTGATAAAATAAAACGGAAGAGAAACCCGGGCGGCGCTTCCGGCGCGCCGGTACAAACGGAGGAGGAGACGCATGGTACAGTTTTTAACGTATATTTATCTGATTTTCGTTCTGCTGGTGCACACCATCATTCCCGTGGGGGCGCCCAAACCCGCCGCGGCGGCCGATACCGGTTCGCTGGCGGCCGCGGACGCGCTCGGACGGCAGACGGTTTCCGCCGGGGAGAGCGATAAAAAGGTGGGCATCTTTTACTTTTTATGGCTCGGCGAGCACGGCACCGGCGGCCCCTACAATATCACCGAGATCGCCGAAGCGCACCCGGACGCCATCGAATCCGCGGAAAAATGGATGCAGTACGGCGGCGGTGGCTGGGGCGAGTTCCACCACTGGGGCGAGCCGCTGTTCGGCTATTACCTGAGCAGCGATAAATGGGTGATCAGCCGCCACTGCCAGATGCTGACGGACGCCGCTGTGGATTTTATGGTGTTCGATACCACGAACGGCTACCCGTATCTGGAGCGCGTGCTGGATCTGATCGACGTGTGGTACGGCTATTACGAACAGGGCAAAAACGTGCCGAAGCTGGCGTTCTACACCAACGCGGGTTCCGGCAACCTGATGAACCTGCTTTACGACGAGCTGTACGAAAACGCGGCGCTGAAGGAGAAATACCCCAAGATCGGCGACCTCTGGTTTACCATGAACGGAAAGCCGATGATCGTGGGCCACGCGGACGACGAAGCGCTGCGCCCGGAGGTTAAGGACTATTTCCGCATCAAGGCCGTACAGTGGCCCACGGATCACAAGATCAGCGACGGCTTTCCGTGGATGGAATTCGGCACCACGCTGCTCACGCTGGGCGGATACTATAAAAACTCCCTGCAGGACGAGAGCATTATGAACGTATCCGTGGCGCAGCACTGCGATACCTGCCGGTTCAGCGGGTCCGCCTGGTACGGCGGCAACGACCACGGCCGCAGCTGGCACAACGGCAAAAAGGATACCTCCGAAAACGCCGTGCAGTACGGCTACAACTTTGCGGAGCAGTGGGAATTTGCCCTGAAGCTGGATCCGGATATCGTGTTCGTTACCGGGTTCAACGAGTGGGCCGCGCAGCGGCTGCAGTTTGTGGACGACGAGCCCATCGGCTTCTGCGACAACTGCACCACGGAATACTCGCGTGACGTTGAGCCCGCCGCCAACGAGCTGGGCGACAACTATTACATGCAGATGGTGAATTACATCGCCCGGTTCAAGGGGACGAAGGCGCTTCTGCCGAAGGGCGGCGCAAAAACGATCGACCTGAACGGCGATCCTTCGCAGTGGGACGGCGTGACCGCGGTTTACACCGATTACCGCGGCGATACCGCCCCGCGTAACAGCGCCGGTTTCGGCAGCCTGCGGTATACGGACGATTCGGGCCGCAACGATATTCTGCGGGCGAAGATCGCCGAGGACGAAACATATCTGTATTATACCGTGGAAACCGCCGACGCGCTCACCGCCCCGGCCGATACGGGCTGGATGACGCTCTTTATCAACGTGAGCGGAAAAGAGGGCTACGATTTCTGCATCAACCGCACCGCCCCCGCGGACGGAAAGACGCTTGCGGAGGCCGTCACGGACAACGGATATACGCCGCTGGGGTATGCCGATATCGTTTACGGCGGCAGCCGCCTGACGCTGCGCGTTCCGAAAGCCCTGCTGGGCTTCGCCCCCGGTGCGTACGCCTCCTTTACCTTCAAATGGGCGGATAATTACACGGACGGCGATATTTATTCCTTCTACACCCAAGGCGACGCCGCCCCCTACGGGAGGCTGAACTGGGTGTATACGGGGATCTGCGCGAAATAAAAAAGGCTTGAAAAAGCAGAAAAACTGGGGCTGTTGCATTTAGATGCAGAAGGCGTTTTCTTCGCCCGACAGGCGTACAAAGGTACGTCGAGGGCGAAAAAACGTCTAAAAAAGAACTTGAATCTGCAACAGTATGAATCCTGTGTTTTTCTGACACAAAGAAACA
>JAEEGL013366751.1_pt1 | contig 31356 bp, 24 predicted proteins | sample 9134231 | NCBI WGS metagenome assembly JAEEGL01 (sample SAMN16246548, study PRJNA631951) | gut metagenome | biome: gut microbiome; feature: rumen; material: fiber-attached | host: Bos | place: Iran: Karaj | collected 2018-10
ATACACCGTATCGCCGAAATTCTTATCCACAAATTCAAGCAAATCTTTCTCAACTTCTTCCGAAGGTCTGCCATCAGCATTTTGGGCCACCAATGCATCGTAAGATGCCTTGTTTTTCTCCCAAAACTCGCCAACCATCCGCTCTTTTATCAGGGCATCATCAACTTTCACCACTGCCGTATAGGTAGCGATTTCATTCATTTCCCAGTCAGTTGCGATTGCTGCCACTTCGAGAATTCTATCCTCGACTGGCGACAATCCCGTCATCTCCAGGTCTACCCAGAGCAAACTCGCTTTTTTCGACATCTTATTTATCTTTTTTATCGAGTTTCAAAGTCTTGATGACGATGTAGATAACAAGCGCCAAGATTAAGAAGTTAATAAGATCGTTAAGGAATGCACCCAAACCAATTGCTGCACCGGTATCACCGAGTGGAATTGACCAACCCTTCAAACCTTCCGTCGAACCAAGCAAGAGGCCAATTGGTGGCATAAAGACGTTATTTACGAGCGAATTTACCACTACGCCAGCGGCAGTACCAAGTACTAAGCCGATTGCTAGACCAATGATATTCTGCTCTTTAATGAAATCTTTAAACCCGCTAGCGCCGCCCTTAACTTTGCCGGCTACACCTTTGATTTTTTCTACTGCCATATAAAATCCTCTTTTATTACTTATTTTCACTATACCACGTCTATAAATTCTTGACAAATTCGCATATCTGTGCTAAAATATCAGAGATTCACTCGGAAATGTTTGGAAAACCAGGTGGATGTCCCTTATTATTTTCAGTTTTTTGAATACAAGTAAGCACAGGGGAGGTGTGCACATGGGTAAAATCATTCCAATGCCCGCCAACTTCCACATCTCTTCGGAGAAAAGTGGTGGGCTCAGACCGGGACCCAACGGATACAACAAAATCCCTGAAGAAATCATCGCTGAATTCTTCAAAATCCTCCGTGGTGGAGGTGGACCCGATGCATTCATCATTCGTCGCTACTCGCTCGACCCCATCGGTAAGCCGGTCGGAAAAGAGCTGTTGCGCGGATGTGTGCCCACTAAAGGCAAGGCATACGACGCTAGACTCGTTCGACAGAACCAGCGCGACCTTCAGGCTGAGCTTGATCGGCAAGCCCCCATCGCCTTCGAGGCGATCAAAGGCAGGATTGCCCGCAATTATGAATACCGCCATCACGAAAAGAATATGGTATTCATCTGTTGCAATCAGGGCCTGATGGCATGCGGCTGGTACGACAGCGCCAATACGTCCCAAAAAGGACTGCTGGCCTGCTGCTACATGCTCTATGTCTTCGGCTCCATCAATGGCAACGCTGATGCCACCCTTCTTCGCGCCGTCTATGAGTACCTGCCCTTCGAAAGCAGATTCACGTCTATCGACGCCGAAAAAGTGGAAAGAGCTATCCTCAAATACGCCGAAAAGGCTGCTGCTGGAAAAAACTGAAATAGCCCCCGGATACCGATAGGACCGGGGGCTTTTTGCATCTTTTTTCGACAAAGGAAATGCCCCCGGTCCGTTTCCGAACTGGGGGCGTGGGGGGATGATAGCTTTAGCAAGCAAAACGAAGGGTACCACTGTTCGGGTATTCCTTGGCGCAGATTTCGGCCAGTTCCCGAGCAAAGTCCGGCATGCTGTCAGCGTAGACGTCGACAATTTCCTGCAGTTCTTCGAAGCTCGTCGCAGACAGGATTTCATTGATCATGATCCCGTAGTCTCGAGTATCAGAACTCTTCACGGTAACAACCATGCCGACATCATCATCGTCGTCGTCTTCGATATCTTCATATCTGAAGCCGTAGGCCTCTTCTTCGTAGCCGTACGCAAGCAGGATACTTGTGGCGATTTCCGCCAATTTCTGACCCTGTTCGTCGTCGTCCGCGAATCCGAAGAGTTCTCTGTTCCGATCGATGATTTCGCTGCTGCCGCCGAAAACTGCCATGCCGTCATCGCCGCATCCGAATGCCTCTCCCAGAGGACTTTGTTCGGGGCAGTAATCCCGGACGAACGCTTCTTCAGCGTCCTCATCAACCTCGCGCTTCGGAGTAATCAAGCCCCGTTCGCCGCGGATGAATGCCGGAATTCCACGACCTCTGTTCAGTCCTTCGATTCTGAGAGCCCCCGTCTGGTTATTCGTAGCCATGCTACACCTCATCTTCCTGCCCACTCTCGTGTGGGCTGTTTTATTTAGCTCCATCGAGTGGCTTCGATTAGAGCTAGATTTCTGTCCCCTTTCAGAAAACTAGCTCCAATCTCGGAATTAGTGTATTTTTCAAACTATCATCACATAAAAGAACTATGACCTTTTTACTAGGTCATAGTTCTATTTTATCACACTTTGCCAAAAAAGTCAATACGCTAACGGCTTCTTACATCTTACTTGGTACTTCAATTCCCAAGAGGTCGAGTGCGCGTTTTAGCACGAAATCCGCCTTATCGATCAGCCACAACCTCGCCGAACGCTCCACATCTTCCGCCGTCGAAATTGGTGTCTTTTCGTAATAGCGATTGAGCTCTTGTGCTAATTCAAACGCATAACCCGCAATCTTGTGCATCTCAAAGTTTTCCGCCGCCCCTGCAACCACCTCCGGGAATCTCAATAAAATCTGCAAAACCGTCTTTTCGTCATCCCAGCCATAATCGCCAAACTCCACTGTTTTAAAGTCGGCATTTTTCTGCAAAATCTTCGCAAGACGCACGCTCGCATACTGGCAGAATGGCCCCGATTGACCCGTCAAGGCAAAGATCTTATCTGGATCATACAAAATTCCCGTCTTGCGATCTGCCACGAAGTCACTAAATTTAATTGCACCTACCGCAATCTTCTTAATATCCTCATCGTCCAAATTCTCACCAAAGTTCTCGCGCACGCGCTTTTCGGCATCATTTAGGAGCTCTTCCATTAGCACCACGCCCTTGCGTGACGACATTTTCTCGCGCTTCCCCTCTGGCGAAATCTGGTCAATCGTACCAAACCACATGTGGTAGTTATCGACTTCAATTCCTACTTTCTTCGCCATCGCGAATAACTGTTCAAAATAGAATTTTTGCTCAGCACCCACGGCGTAAATAATCTTATCTGGATGGATATTTTCCACGCGGTACAACATGCAGCCAAGATCAGTTGTCGCATATAGCGCTGCGCCATTACTCTTTTGCATCAGCATTGGCACATCAATGCCATAATCATCTAGCGGACAAATCACCGAACCATCTTCGTTTTTCTCGAAATAACCCTTCGATAGGTACTCGAGCACGGCATCCTTACCCCGCTCTACGAAGCAACTTTCGCCCATTTCTAAATCAGTCGAAATACCGAGCCGTGCCATCACTTCATGCGTATGCTTGAGCGAAATCTCTTTGAAATGCTCGGACAATTCCACCGCCTCCGCATCGCGCGATTCTAACTTCAGCAGCCAATCTTGCACCTCATCGGCCAGTTCATGCTTACCTTCTGCTTCTTCTGCCTTCAAATCGGCCTTCATCTTGATGTAAATATTACCGAGATCATAAACCGTCACGGTATTAAAATCGAGGCCAGAGCGTTTAAAACCCGTCGCCCAAATACCAAATGGCGTGCCTACGTCACCAAGATGATTATCGGTCACCACTTTCCAACCGTTTGCTTCGAGCACTTTCTTTGCTGCCCAACCTTGCGTGCCTGGGCGCAAATGTCCCACCGAATATGGTTTAGCGATATTCGTACTTGGAAATTCCGAAATCGCAATCTTGCCCACACCGCTCAAATTATTCCCGTAAGTATCTGACCATGCTTCGGCCAACTGTTCATACAACGCTTTGCCCGAAACTGCGATGTTGATAAAGCCCGGCCCCGCAATTGTTAAGCCATAGCCGCAACCTTCAAGTGCTTGGATAATTTCTTCAGCAATCTGACGGGGATTCTTACCTACCTGGCGCGCCAGACGCATCGCTACGTTCGTCGAATAATCACCTTCAATTTCGCTAGGGACACTCGCGAACTCAACCGTGACGTCATCGAGGCCATATTTTCCCTTGATAACTCTCTGAATCTGTTCCTTAAAATTATCCATAATGTCAAAATTATAACATCTTTTTTCCCTCTTGACGAACCCCGCAGCTTATGCTTAAATATAATCAGTGGATTGTGGAAAATAAAAACCTAAACAAAAACAAATGTTTTTCCACAAAAATAAACGCAAATCCGCATTTTGTACTAAACGCACGGTTTTCTGTGCGTTATTTTCGTTTACAATCCTGGGCATTATGGGTATTTCTCCCCTAATCAACACTAGAGCCGCCGAAACCCCAATTAAAACTGTTGAAATCTTTTCAGAACATGAATCATTCGAGGACAACAATCCCGGCGCCTGGAAAGTCACTAAGTCTGCCGAATGGATCGATAACGGCAAAGCCAGAATCACTTTTCAGATTAATTCGAGAATCAAAAGAAAAGCCGCAAGGTACTCAGACATTCTCTTGGTTATCGATAACTCCGGTTCAATGAACGGGCAAAAGCTCTCTCAAGTGAAAAGTGATGCTTTCGAACTAGTCAATTCTGTCCTTGCCGATCAAAATAACAGAATTGCCCTAGTTACATTCGAAACTAACTCCGAAATATTATCTGATTTCACTAACGACAAGGATGCTCTCCTAGAGCTAATTGAGAACATCTATGCCATAGGCGGCACAAACTATAACCAAGGATTAACGAAAGCTCTTGAAATCCTTGATGGTTATGAGCGACAGAACAATCGCGAATTAATACTTCTCTTCCTTACCGACGGTTATCCGAATGTAGAAACACCAAACGAAATTGCCCAATACAATACCATTAAAGCCCTATATCCATATATAACAATCAATGGCATCCAGTATGAAATGGGCACCGAAATATTGCAGCCAATCGTTGAGGTAACCGACAATCAATTCATTGCCAATATGGACTCTCTCAATAATGTTTTGTTTAACGCTACGGTTATTTCGCACCTATACAGCAATTTTACTATTACAGACTACATTGATAGTTCATATTGGGATATCGATGATATAAACTCCATCTCCCCATCAATTGGCACCGTCTCTCTCGACAACAATGGTTCCACGCCAGTCATAACTTGGAGTATGAATGACATATATCGTTCCGGACAAACCGCCACTCTCACCATCGACATTAACCTAAAAGACGAAATATCGAATCAAATATACGATAGCAGCTTATTACTACCCACTAATACTCATGAAATAATCGAGTCATCAATAACCTCGTCCGAAGACGAGTATATAGATAGCGACAAAACACCAATTCTAAATTACTTACATTCCGTCACATATGACGCAAATCTGCCAAGCGGCTGCGAAGTTCATGGTGTGGTTCCAGACTTAACATATCATGCTGTTTATTCGTCCGTTGAAATATCAAGCAGCTCCCTAGCATGCCCCGGCTATAATTTCAAAGGATGGGTCATAAGTACTGACGCCGTAGCTCGCATTAATAGCGACTATTTCCGCATGCCAGATCAAGATGTAATTCTTAAAGCTATCTGGGCAAAACCGGACCTATCGAAAACTATGGATGGTACCACGCACACTAGAGCATCATCCCTCTTCGATAAAGGAGAAAACGTAAATGCCAAGATCAAACAGCTGTGTGGCAGAAGTCCATCGGCCTTTACGGATTGCTGGACTATTACTTCCATAGAACGAGCCGATCAACTATCGACTTTAGTCGACATCAATGACGACAAATACATATTATCGTCCGCAGACTCTTCGGTTCCTATATACGGTTGGATTGACGGAGAAACGTTCTATTATTATTCTGACGCCGAAAATGTATACCTTAACCAAAACAGTAGCTACATGTTTAACCGCTTATCACAACTTAAGCAAGTACCCGGTTTATCCTCCGTCATCACTTCCAACGCTACCAACATGTCATCCATGTTTTACGAAGATCTGAACCTTAGAAATATAGACAGCTTAGCCTCTTGGGATGTCTCGAACGTAACAACGATGTCTTATATGTTCTCCGATACGGCGCTCACCAATGTTGACAGTCTAATAAATTGGAATACGGCTAGCCTAGCTGATGCATCGTCTTTTCTCAGCAAAACAGATAATCTAGAAAGCATTGAAGGGCTCAAATATTGGAATACATCTAATCTCATTTATGCCGCTAATATGTTCCAAGAAGCAAGAATGTTATCCAACATTAACGCTTTCACTAACTGGGATACATCTAATCTCGTCAACATCTCTCATTTCCTCCATGAGGCAAACTCAGTCGAAAGTCTTGAGCCGTTTAGAAATTGGCGCACGTCAAACTTAACAACTATGGACTACGCGTTCGCGAATACAGACATTACTAACCTCGACCCTTTAGCAGGATGGAACACATCAAACGTCACCAATCTAACTGGTACTTTCGCGTACTCATACCAGCTCACAGATATAACCGGTATTCAAAATTGGGACACTTCAAAGGTACAATCTATGTCGTATCTATTTGTGGACGGCGTTGGCATAACCGATATTAGCGCCCTCGGCGGCTGGAACACATCAAACGTTTATACTATGTCCCACATGTTCGAAAACGCCAATCAATTACCTAGTATCGCCCCAATCAGCAATTGGAATACATCTAACGTCATGGATATGAGCTATATGTTTAGTCGCGCTAGTTCTCTAGCAACTCTTGGCACCACAAACACTTGGGACACCTCCAATGTTGGCAATATGACTTATATGTTCTACTCGAATAGCCAACTTAGCGACATATCCGCCCTTCGCAACTGGAATGTGTCAAAAGTTACAAATATGGCAAGACTGTTCTATGGCGACTACTATATATCTGATATTAGCTCTCTATCGAATTGGAGAACTACCAGTCTCACGAATATGGAAAATATGTTCCGAAGCGTCCAGATGGAGAATATTGACGCACTTACTAACTGGGATACGTCCAAAGTTACTAATATGTATGGCACCTTTTACCTCGATTCTAATTTAACCAATATTGACGGCGCCAGAAACTGGGATACATCTAAAGTTACCACTATGGATTATATGTTCTATAACACTCCAAAACTCACCAATATTGATGGTGCCACCAACTGGAACACATCCAGCCTTACTAATGCTTCGTACATATTCTGTTACGCTTCAAAACTAGAAAATGTTAATGGCGCCAGAAACTGGGATATGTCCAAAGTTACAAATCTAACGAATGCTTTTAATGGGACTAACTCACTTTCAAATATCGATCCACTCGAAAACTGGAACACCCAAAATGTCACAAACATGTCCCATCTCTTCCATAATTCTCAAGGTATCACTAATGTCAACGGTGCTAGAAACTGGAACACATCTAAAGTCACGAACATGACAAGCATGTTCGAGGTTTATGCCGGCACCAGTAATTTGACTGATATTTCTGGTTTAAGCAACTGGGATACATCCAGAGTCACAAGCATGTCAAGAATGTTCTATAACAACATAGCAATTGAAAGTCTCGCCCCAATCTATGGATGGAATACATCAAACGTTACATCCATGACGGATATGTTCTACCGTGTCCCAACTGCAGTCACTCGTCCAACTTGGTACCATTAATCTCTCAATATACTTGACTTTTTTAACAAAGTGTGATACAATATATACATGACTTGGCGCACAAAGTGTGCTAAAGTTATTTTTACGCTCTCTTTGTACAAGAGACGTAAAAAATCTCTGTCGCCTAAACCGCGACAAGCACTTTGACAGGAGGATGCGAAGATGAAGTATCTCGAAAAGGTCAAGGAGTATCTGAATCTCTCCGAGATTAAGGACCCGACTACCGAACAGTCCCAGGCGTTTGCCAGTCTGCGTCGTGAGCTTTCCGCCCGCGGCCTCGACCCGCAGCACACCACCGGACTCCTGCAGCGTGTTCTGGTCTATGACCATCGGAAAATCGTGCTTAATTATCTGGCCCTGTGCGACGCCAAAAAGGACGTTAAGCGGGAAAAGGAGAGACTGAGCAATCTCGATATCACCACCAACCCGAAAGAACTGCGGCGGATTCTGGCCGGATTTAAGACCTGCGCGAGGGAGATTGATCGCAAGAAGACTCCCGAGCACGTCAATATCGCCCGCGCCGACACCTATGCGGAATGGGACAGGATTGACGTAGACGCCGAAGATGACGACGAAGACACCGCCGAAGAAAACGCTGACGTTCAGCAGAATATGGCTTTCGGCACCTAATTACGACATTCAGTTTTGGGAGTGGCTTCCCGTTCCGATTTCCCTTCCCTCATCTTTCACCCCGGACCAGGGCTCAGTGAGCCCGGGAGGGACGGTTACCCGCAACCGTCCCTTTTTTCATGCCCAAAAACTATCTTTGACGGCTCGCGCGAATCAATCCCTCAAATAGCGGATGTGCGCGATATGGCCTACTTCTATATTCCGGATGCCCCTGTGTGGCCACAAAATAATCACAGGCCGGCGCTTCTACGAATTCTACTAATTTTCCATCTGGCGATGCCCCCGAAACCACCAGACCACCCTTCTCGATTTCTTTCAAAAACTTCTGATTTACCTCATAACGATGGCGATGGCGCTCTACGATATCCGTCGCACCGTAAACTTTCGCTACTTTTGAACCCGCAACCAGCTTTGCTGGATAATTACCGAGACGCATCGTACCACCCGTACTTTCTTTACCCTTCTGGCCTTCCATGATGTACACCACGTTTGCGTCTGCTGGTGCGTCAAATTCTTCGGAATTGGCGTTCTTTACGCCTCCACGACGCGCAGCAGCAATTACCGCCGTTTGTAGACCCAAACAGAGCCCCAAATACGGCTTATTGTGCTCCAGGCAATAGGTCGCTGCTGCAATCTTACCTTCTACGCCGCGCACGCCAAAACCACCTGGTACCACAATGCCATCTACATCCGAAAAATCTGCCTCGGTTGCTTCCTCCGCCGAAATCCAGTCGATTTCTAGCTTCACGCCCACCTTCCAGGCTGCCGCCTTCAAAGCCTCCGTTACTGACAAATATGTATCAGTATTATCGATATACTTCGCTACTAAACCAATTTTTACGGTTTCTTTCGGATCCGCCTCAATGTGTTTAACAAGCTTTTCCCACTCGCTCATATCTGGGTCACCGTGGTCAATAAATCTCTCGAGTGGCGCCAATACGCCGCCTTTTACAGCGTTTAATGGCACTTCATATACCGATTTCGCATCCGGCATCAATACTACGGCGTCTTCCGGCACACCGCAAAACGTCGCGAGCTTCGTTGCCACTTGTGGCACTACCACGCGTCGGTCTACATCCATGCGCGCCACTACCATATCTGGAATGATGCCAAACTCACGCAAATCCCTCAACGAATTTTGCGCCGGTTTCGTCTTAAATTCTTGCGAAGTCGATAACCATGGCACGTAGCATACGTGTACGTATAAACAGTTTTCGCGCCCAACTTTGGTCGGAAATTCGCGGATTGCCTCCACGAAATGTGAGCCTTCTAGGTCGCCAATCGTACCACCAATCTCAACTATATGGACGTCCGACCCAAAATGCTCCGCGTTATCTAGAAAAGTTTGCTGCACCAAACCCGTCACATGCGGCACCAATTGCACCGTATGACCGCCAAACTTTCCCGCGCGTTCATCATCAATCAATTTCTTATATAGTTTGCCCGAGGTCCAGATGGAGTTTCCGGTCATTTCCTCGTCCAAGAAGCGCTCATAGTGCCCTAAATCCAAATCCGTTTCGGCGCCATCTTGCGTAACGAAGCATTCCCCGTGCTCGCGCGGGTTCAATAGCCCTGCGTCCACGTTGAAATATGGATCGCATTTCTGCATTGAGACCTTCAAACCTTTGGCCTTTAAAATAGCGCCGATGCTTGCAGCCATAATGCCTTTGCCGACGCCTGATATTACTCCCCCTGTTACAAATATGTACTTTGTTTTTGTTTTCATGGGCACACCTCCTTTGCTGCCCTACCCTTACTATTACTTTTTTAGCATAAGGGATTTTTTAGAGCCCCGCAAGCGCTGACTTTTGCATTTTTTCTGTCATAATGCTTGCACAAACGCTATATGTAGTGTGAAATGTGCGTGAAAGGACGCTATTTTCGCCCGTCGCATCCCGCTTGCGTTATAATTAATCTAATGAAATGTTTCTATCACACTAGTTACAAATTCTATGGTCCCAAATACAAAGAAGGCCTTAAATTCTTTCTCATCTCTGATATTCATTTTACTCCAGATATCTCCGCCGACGTTCTTGACGCTGTCCTTAGCCGTGCCAACAAGCTCCATCCCGACTATATTCTCATCAGTGGCGACACCGTCAATTGCCTTGATGACGTCAAAAATCAGTCCAATCTCAAGCGTTTAATTGCCTGGTTTAGTCGTCTCGGCCAAATCGCCCCAGTTCTCATTTCTCTCGGTAATCACGATTATTATCGCAAAAAGCCCAATCACACCAAAAAACTATTCTCACACGAGCGTGAATGGGATCCCGAATACCCTACTGAGCTTATCGCTAGCCTAAACGGTCTCGAAAATGTCCACGTGCTCGAAAATTCCGCTTACGAAGACAAGCATGCCTATATTTTCGGCTTCACTCAATCGCCAGAATATTTCCAATTTAACCGTGACGAAAACCATGGTTCTTCCCTGCTTCATCCTGGCCACGAAGATAAAAACATCATGCTTTATGACCTTCATCAGCTCGACCACAAACTTATTCGTAATCTCCCGAAAAAGAAAGCCAAAATCGCCATAATTCACTCGCCGATTTATCTTGAAGATCCCGAAATTCAGGAGTATCTCTCTGAATTTGACTTCTTCGTCTCTGGTCACATGCATAACGGCGTTGTTCCGCCAGTTATCAGCGACTTCATGCGCAACGATCGTGGCATTCTCGCGCCAGGCAAAGGCCTCTTCCCACACCATGCCCGTTCTCGCATCACTAAAAACGGTCAAAAATCTATCATTCTTGGCGCCGTTTCTACCATCCCAAGCTGCAATAAACCATTTATCGCTCTCAATAAAGCCTTCCCGGTCTATACCGCCTCGCTCGAATTTAGTCACCACGAACTCCTCGAGCGCAAACCCGACGTCAAAAGCCAATATATTAGCTTCAAAGACAATTAAAAAACACCCTCTCGCATGGGGTGTTTTTTCTTGCTTAAAATCAAATCATTACTGAATGCAAAACTTGGGATTGAGGGGGAGCACGGGGGCTCCCCCTCTGAAAGGTGCAATTATGAGCTTTGGGAGAGCTCAAGAAGTAGGGTTTTATTCAACTTCATCAGGGTCAAGATCGCCCTGATTTTCCCCATCACCCTGGAGAGGCTCTTCGACAGTAGATTCGTCGTGTTCCTCTTCCTGGACCTGCTCCAGAGGCTGTGTCGGCGGTGCGCCAGTCACAACTACCGGAGTTGCCGTAGCTTCAGGCTTCTTCGTCGGCGTTGCCGTCGGAGCAGCCGTAGGCTTGGGCGTTGCTGTAGGATCGGGCTTGGGGGGTGGTGGCGGAGTGTAAGCGGCCGGCGGATCGGGCTCATCTTCCGAATAAGTCGTATCCGTATCGTGGTTCGGTCCTCCACCAAAGTCCTCCGTACCGGGTTCATCTTCGGTCTGCCCCTGCGGACCCGCATCGCTCGGCTTCGGCTCCAACGTCGGCGTCGGTTTCGGCGTCGGCGTGGGCGTGGGCTTGATCGTGGGGGTGGGTGTCGGCGTCGCCGTGACCACTGGGGTCGGCGTCGCCGTGACTACCGGGGTCGGGGTTGCGGTAACTACCGGCGTCGGGGTCGGTGTGACCTTCGGCGTCGGCGTGGGGGTGACTACCGGCGTCGGGGTCGGTGTGACCTTCGGCGTCGGCGTGGGGGTAATCTTCGGAGTGGGAGTGGGCGTAATAACTACGTTTCCTTTCTTCCACTTCCAGGTTCCACCTTCTACCAGATTCACCCATGCTCTGTTACCATAATCGCTAGCATTGACTTTTGCATCCTTGGCGGTGTTCTCCAGGCCAAGATGCGCCGAAATAAAGTTCTTGCCTTCTGCATTGCGCAGAGTAAACAGCTGATCCTTATTCGGGTTCTTATCGTCATCGCCATGCTTGCGACCAAAGAGAATTGTGCGTCCCGTTTTATCTTCCTTCATCATGTTCTCAAGAGACCAATCGAAGGAAAGGTCCATCGTACCGCCGTTCAGTTCGGAGAAGACGTAAGACAGAACATAGTTCACGACTTCGTCATACTTCTCAGAAGGCAGCGCGATCAGTTCATATGCGTAATCGGTTTCAGACTTCAGCGGGCTCTTTTCGATCAGACCCGTCTGAATCATCAGCCGCACCACCTGCAGCGGGGACTTGGGCAGCTCATGGAGCCATGCCGCAAGACTTTCCGCATAGGTGTAACGCACCAGGGTCGGTCCGTAACTATATTCGTTCTCCATCGGGAGCACGGAATAGCGCGGATCATCGTCAACAAAGTAACCACCACTGTACGCAAACGTATCAATCGTTGCCCACTGGCCATCAACCATGAAGCTAATCGCTCCGGTGACGGTGTAGGTCGCGTGAGACGCTGGTTCAGGGATAATCACTACCGGAGCATCCGTTGCCGTAGGCGCGGGAGTAGCGGTAGCAACTTCGGCGATCGGTTCATCGTCAACCGGTACAGTCTCGAGCGGCCAATAGAACACGCCCGACGGCTGATAACCGTTATCGAGAGAAAACCGTACAGCGCCTCTGTCGCCCATGTCGAACTTCACTGCCAGCTTACCTTTGTTGTTAGCATAGCCCGCGATCACGGACGGCTTGTTGCCTTCCAGACCGTTGCGCTGCATATACATGGTAGGCGTATTATCCGAGAGCTTCACGATGGAAATCTGGCCGCTGCAAAGATTGCTCTTAATCAGCTGAATGGCCCGATCCCAATAAGTGCGGTCCTGGATAAAGTGAAGGTGTGCCGCATTGGCACGCTGTTCGATTGAGTAGACTTGCTCATCCGGCAGGATGTATTCAGACATCGTAACTCTCTGTTCCATATGCAGAGCCACCGCCGCACAGAGCGCCGGATCGACCGAAATGGAATCAAAGAAATCACCAGACCCATTGTTTGTGGCAACCCACGCACAAAGAGCCTTTACGCCTGCGTTATCGGCCCACGCCTTGCGGTCAGGACCGAAATTCCAAGCTTCGCCTTCACCAACTTCGTTGTTGAAATAGCGAATCGTCTGAGTTACCGGAGCCGGAACATTCGTGGGGTCGGCGCCGCCTGATACCAGGCCAGTCAATGCTCCTCTGACCGAAGGCACAGCGAAGCAAATCGTAACCAGCAGGATCAGCGCGACTAAGGCTGCGCCCCATCTGAAGACTCGACTAGTCCTCATGTGATCATCTCCTTCTTCAAATAATGTGTGAAGTATCTGACAACATCTAAGGCGTCGCCGTTACCGGTGACTGGAAGCACCTCCTCCCATAGAGGTGCCTAAAACAGAAAACCCTTCTTCTTACTGCGTTTTGTACGCAGTAATGATTCGATTTTAATGCTCTATCTTTGCGCTTATGTTATAATTGCAAAGATACCCTTTTATTATATCAAACTTGAGCCATTTTGTCAAGATATGGACCCCCGTTTAAACACACTTCCCTTTGACATCTTTTTCTCACTCTGCTAAAATAAAATCATACAGATTAAGCCGGCTCGAAAAGAGACGGCGTTTTTAAAGTAAAAGAAAGGATAATATGGATCTAGATTTGAAGCAGATGGTCGCTATGGTCGACATCATCGCTGAAGAAAAGAACCTACCAAAAGAGACTGTGATTGATGTGATCCAGCAAGCTATCGCTGCCGCATGGCGCAAAGACAACGGCGACAAAGACATGAATGTTCGCTGTGAGCTCGATTTAAACACTGGTGAAGCCGATATCTTCGTTGACCGCGAAGTCATCGAAAATGACGTCGCCTACAACCCAGCTACCGAAATCCCTCTATCAGAGGCCGGCAAAGGCAAAAACATCGGCGATATCGTCGAAGAAAAGCACAAAGTTACCACCTTTGGCCGTGTTGCTTCTCAGACCGCCAAGCAGGTTGTCATTCAGCGCCTCCGCGAGGCTGAGCGTGATGCCGTTCTCGCTATGTTTGAGGACAAAATCGGTTCTGTCGTCAACGGTACCATTGTCCGCGTTGAGCCAAAAATCGTCCGCGTTGATCTTGGCAAAGCCACTGGCATTATGCCAAAATCCGAGCAAATCGCTGGCGAGTTCTACTCTGTTGGTTCCCGCATCAAGGTTTTCATCAAGGAAATCGAACGCAATGACCGCGGTGCTCAGCTCATTTTGAGCCGTGGCTGCCCACAATTCATCGAATATCTCTTCCGTCAGGAAGTTCCAGAAATCGAAAACGGTTCCGTTGAAATCAAGGCTATCGCTCGTGAAGCTGGCCGCCGCACCAAGATTGCTGTTGCCGCCACTATGCCTGGCATCGACCCAGTCGGCACCTTCGTTGGTGGCCGTGGCGTCCGCGTCCAAGCTGTTATGAACGAAATCGGCGATCGCGAGAAAATCGATATCGTTAACTGGAGTGATAACAACTCTGAATACATCCGCGAAGCTCTCAGCCCAGCCGAGATTCAGAAAGTTGAAATCGAAGGTCAGCACGCTACCGTTTACGTCGCCAAAGATCAGCAATCCATCGCTATCGGCCGCGTCGGCCAAAACGTCCGCCTCGCCTCTGATTTGACCGGCTTTGAAATCGACGTCGAAGTCGCCAAAGCCCCAGAAAAGAAGAAGAAAAAGAACGTTGAAGATTCCCTTATCTCCGCTATCGAAGATACCGCCGAAGAAGAATAATTCACAAACAAAAAATGACCCCCGTAAGGGGGTTATTTTTGTACACTTGTTTTATTAGCTTTATTCTTCTTCAGATTACTGCTACCTGGGGCAGACGACTGTTTCGTAGCCGACTCTTTGCACTTCACGGCCTTCACTTGGTTATTCTTATTGATGATATCCTTTGACGATGTCCAACAGGCGTCGTTATCTGCATCTTCGGTAATCAATACGCCATCAGTACGGTTCACAATCTTTAAGGCTAAAACAGCAATCACTGCAATCACAAAAAGCACGAAAAATGCTTGAAAAACTTTGCTTGCCTTTGCGCCAGCCCGAACATGGGCAGCTTCCATTCGGTCATCCATACGCTCATTATGGCACGAATACCCAAAACGCTCAAGCTTGTTTGACATTATCTCTGTTTTGTGATATAATCCACAAGTTGACCCCGAATTTCTCTGAATTCAAGGGGTTAAAGTACGATTGGGGAGGTACCAAAAACATGAGGAAATTCGTGAAGATGTTTGCCATCTGGGGAGTCTGTCTCATCGCCATTGTCGTCATCGGCGTCGCCGTGATTGTACCCGTGGTGATTTCCAACGCCCAGGCCGCTAATCAGAAGACGGCCACCACCATGGCGCAGCAGCAGAACGCTTATTCCCTGCTCGACACCAGTTCCGGCAAAGTGGCGTACGGACTGCTCGTCGACAACGATTGGGACGGATTCCGTCGCCAACTCGGAGTCGTCGCGAACGTCTACACGCACGAAGGAGTTACCTATACTACGCTCCGTTGTGCCGAATCTGACGACAACATCGTCATCATGAGCAGCGAAACCAGCGGTAATGTCTACACCATCGGCGTCTGCGATTCCAAAGGCGACTACAAAGCTATGGCCACTTTCGAACCGGCCGAAGGCTACTCGCTCTCTCTGGATCTCGGTGGCGGTAAGCCGACACTCAACTTCACGCCCATTGGCGCCATCTATCTCGGACAGACCGTCGGTCATTTCGTGAATGGTGCCGATGAGTAATCACCCCCGCATCTGGGGCGCAGCAGCACGCTACGCCCCTTTTTCTATTTCTTTTTTAGCTCCGCAAATTTCGCCGTCATCGTTGGATTCCCCCTAGTTAGACGCTTAATGCTCAAATCTTCCGCTTTATTATTCGCCAAGCGCAAATTATTCTCCGAGCTCAGCAATGCTTCCTTCGTTTTCTGTAGATGTGAAATTGTCTTATCAATCTCTTCAATCGCCGTGCTAAATTTCTTGCTTGCCAGCTCGTAATTGTGCGCAAACGCCGCCTTGAAGTTCTCCATATTTTCTTCAAAATGCGTAATATCGATGTTTTGATTCCGCACCGTAGCCAGCTCAGCCTTGTATTTCATCGAATTCAGCGCCGCATTGCGTAACAGCGTAATCATCGGAATGAAAAACTGCGGCCGAATCACATACATCTTGTCGAATTTATAGCTCACGTCCACGATACCGGTGTTATATAGCTCCGAATCAGCCTCGAGCAACGTCACCAACACCGCATATTCACAGTTTTTCTCGCGTCGATCTTTGTCGAGCTCCTTAAAGAAATCCTCATTTTTATGCTTCGTCGCGGTCGTTTCGTTCTCGTTCTTCATCTCAAACATAATCGAGATAATTTCATTCCCTTCGTTGTCTTCTTCTCTGTAAATATAGTCACCTTTACTGCCCGTTCGCGCGTCATTATCTTTCTCAAAATAGGCATTTTTGAAGGCCGTCGCACGCAAACGGTTAAACTCCGTCTGGCAATGCTGTTCCAAGGTTTCGCCCACCATCTTGGTACTAAGTTTCGACTTTAGGTCCTTCAAACGCTCAATTTCTTCGTCTTTCAGCTTAATCGCGCCCTCGTACTGAGTTTTCAATGCCGCTTCACGCAATTTCACCTGACTCATCAACGATTCTTCGCGCAATTTCGATTCCGAATTCTTCGATTTCAAATCAGATTTCAACGATTCTAGCTCTTTTTCAATCGGCGCCAGCGCCTCGGCCACCGCCAGTTTTTTCTCGGCTTCCGCTTGTTTCAATTGGCTCTTCAGCTCCGCAATCTGCGCAGTTTGGCTCGCTTCTTGCTTTGCCAAGGCCAAATCCTTCGCCGATTCTGCTTGTTTCTGGGCATCTTCTACCCGCTTCTTCACTTCATCTTCAAATTCATGTGTGCGCACCTGACTCAAAATATCGGCGTAACTTGAGTCGTCCACCTTAAAAGTCGTGCCACACTTCGGACATTTTATCTCTGACATATTAACCCAATTATATCCTATTGCAAAAGTCACAAATTATGCTATAATATTGACACCAGCGCAAGCTGTAGTACTTTTTCAATGAGGAGGGGGAAACAATGGCAGCAACAAAGAAGAGATATGTTCTGACCGACGAAACCAAAACCATCATTCACGAAGGTAAAGAAATCATCCTGCATCGGATAAGAGCTCTACAGACTTTCAATATGGACGAATTTCATTCCGTCACTTATCTGGATGAAGGCGGATGGATTGAAAAAGAATCGAATCTGAGTCAGACTGGTCACGCCTGGATTGGCAAAGACGCCATGGTCTTTGGCAACGCTGTCGTTAGCGGCAATGCCTTTATCTACGGCAGCGCTCAGATTTATGGCCGCGCCAAGATCAAAGGCCACGCCAGAGTTTACGGCCGCGCCCAAGTTTATGAGAATGCCGTTATCGACGGCAACGCCCGCGTTTATGGCCGGGCAACTGTCCATGGCCGCGCTCTGATCGACGGTAATGCCCAGGTCAGTGATGAAGCCAATGTTTATGACGATGCTCATGTCACCGGCAACACCGAAATTTCCGAAAATGCAACCGTCTGCGAAAAGGCTACCGCCACTGACTACTCCAAAGCTTACGGACATTCCAAAATCTGCGGCACATTTTGCCTCTCCGGATCATTCCGTGCCGGCGCCAACATGACCATGGGTCGCCGGAAATAATTCCCCCCTATCCGCCACCGGATCTAAGCCGGTGGTTTTTTATGCACAAAAAGCCGCCAAGATGGCGGATTTTAGCACAGTTGGTAGGCCCAGCTGGAATCGAACCAGCATTGTACCCTTAGAGGGGGTATGTCCTATCCGTTGAACGATGGGCCCACGCAACTTATTCTATCATATTCCATTGTTCTCTCATAAGGTATAATGAGCTTATGATATTCAATCTTTTTCGCAAATCAAAGACAGACGATCTTATCAAACCGCCAATTCGCGTCGAACCATCTAATGAAAAAATGGTTTTTGAAACTGGCGAAGGTAGCATGATCATTGATGACGTATTTACCATCAAGGGTCGCGGCACCGTTGTTACTGGCCGTGTCGAATCCGGCTCAATTGCTATCGGCAACAATGTCACTATTCAAACTGCTGCCGGTCCAATTTCGTCGACCGTCACCGGCATCGAAGCTTTTCATAAAAAATTAGACTTTGCCGCTACCGGCGACAATGTTGGTATTATTCTCTCAGACGTCGGCAGAGACAGCGTCAAGCGTGGCGACGTTATTAGCGTAAACAAGGAGTAACATGGATCCTCAACCAATTAACCCAGCTCAGCCAACTCAAGATGTTCCGACTGTTCATGGTGATCCGACCGAAAAGAAAGAAGGCCTATCCACCACCCTCTTGGTTTTCAGCGTCATCTTAGCATTTTACGGCCTTCGCGGTCTCAGTACTATGAGTATTGACCCCACACGCTGTAACGCTCTCGACGAAATCTCTACTAATCTCTGCGGCACTTTCAATACTGCTATCATTACCAAAAACGTTTGTTTTGGCGCCATCATGGTATTCGGCGTCATTAGCGCCATTCTTATCTATAACAAAAAGAGGCTCGCTCGCAGTCTTGGCGTTGGCTCCATGGCTCTCACCGCTCTTGCTGCCATCGTCGCGTTTCTGTCAGTTTTCAACCTTATTAATGCTGTCGGCGAAGCTATTGGTGCCAAAGACGCCGTCTCTCTTATGTTTGCACGATACAACATTGAATACGGCATTTTTGCTGGCTTAGTCTCCATCTATGCCATCGTCGGAATCATTTATCTATTAACTTCCAAGACCGCCAAAGAACTATTTGTTAATTAGTGCTACAATTAACAGATAGAATATGAAATTTGTAGGACAAAAACACACTCAACTCAAAGCCACTAAGGTATTTACGGATCGTGAAGAACCACGCCAAACATTTTGGCGCAAATTCGAAGATTTAACCAACGACGATTCCGGTAAAATTAGCGTCATTTCGTATTATGGTTTTGGCGGAATTGGCAAAACTGCTCTGCTCCGCCATCTCAACGAAGAATTGCAGGCGAAATATCCCAGCTCTCCGTCCATCGTTATCGATTTCGATCACCTCATTTCCGGCTTGAAGTACAATACTTTTGACATTCTCCGCTACATCGAGCACGAATTGAAAGATAAATATAAGTTTTCTTTTCCTATTTTCGACCTCGTCGCATACACTTACGAAATCAAACAAGGCAAAGAAGCAACCAAACCAGCTCTCAAGTCTATTTTTGACGAAAATGAAAGTCTCAGCTTCCTAAAAGACCTCATTGACGAAATTCCTCTGATTGGCGCTGTTTCTAAAATCGCTAGCCTTGCTTCCCTTGCCGACAAAGGACGCGCCCTATTTTCTAACCGCTCTTCAGAGAAAAAATTCAAAGAACGCTTTAGTAATATCGATAAATGCAGTGCCGCCGAAATCGAGCCGAAACTCGCATACTTCTTTGCACAAGATCTTTCCGAAAACACCCGCAAACTTCAGCAGCCATTTGTCATTTTCATCGATACTTACGAAGCTCTCGTCAACGAATTTACGACCGGCAACCCACTCGAACGCGACCTCTTCATTCGCGGTGACGATGGCCTCATTTGCAATACCGAAAACACCCTCTGGGTTATCGGTGGACGTGAAATCCTCAAATGGGATGATGATTGGGAAGGCTCACTCGAACAACATTTGCTCGGCGAATTATCCTTCAAAGATTCCAAATCATTCCTTGAGACCGCCGGCATTTTAAACTCTGATCTCATCCACGAAATATACAACCTCACGCACGGTTCACCAATGTGGCTAGACATGTGCGTCGACGTTTATACGCAGCTTATCGAAGAAGGTAAAACCCCTACGATTGCTGATTTCGGCAAAGATACTACCAAACTCGTAAACCGCTTCCTCATCTATATGGGCGACGAAGAGCGCGATTTTATTCAAATGCTCGCCGAAGTCGGTGAATGGACCGACGACAACATCGTCGATTATTCCCGCAAAATCCTTGGCACCTTCAAGAGTAGTCTCTACGACAAAATTAAAACCTTTTCTTTCATCGTGCACGAGAACGAACATTATCATCTCCAGGAATATGTCCACGACATCATCGTTGCCAACACACCAGATACTATTCGTAATGCCTATATCAAAATCACCGAAGAGCAAACTTCTCATCAACTCGCGAATATTGTTGCCGACTCGATCGAAGAAGTCGATCGCGATGCCACCGTCAAATCTGCCATTAAACTCAAGAAACAAAGTTCTAAAGCCGAAGCGCGCAAAATCCTCCTCGGGCTGCTCGAAGAGATTAATCGTCACGATTTGCCAGAACAAATTTTCACGCCTAAAGCTAAATTTCTTCTCTCTGAAATAGCCAAATACGAAGAAGAATTCGATGAGCCATTCTCAGTTAACTACCTTAAAATTGCAAATATTCACCACAAAACTCCAGAAGCACTCTTAATCATCATGCGCAATGGCTACGAACATCAATCGCCGGAAAGAATCTACAAGCTATACGAACAGCTACGTGCTCTCGGCTACCAAGACGCCACCTATCCGTTAAAGTACTTCCTTCGCTTCGTTCTGCCTACAAAAACTTATCTTGGCCATTCATCCGAGCCAGAAGAACATGCCCAAGATTTTGTCCGCCTTATGAAGCAAGAATTTGGCGTAAACAGCGACTATTATTTTGCCGCTCTCTATTTTGCTAGCTCCGTTCCCGTAAACGGCAAATACACATACAGCCAAATGTTCGTATCTATGCGTGACACTTATCGTCCTGAACCAATGACGAAATTCTTTATCTATATTTACGCCGCCCATCTCGCTAATCTTTCCGAGTATTTCTATCTTGGCGCCGGTCTCGACGAATACAAAAAGACCCATCGCGATCCATGGGAAAATAACGACGAGGACTATTGGTGGGCCGGCACAGTTCATGAGCTTGCAAACGAAATTCTTCCAACTGAATTCAATAAATTCCGCGAGATTCTCGAAGATAATCCCGATAAAATTACCCCTACCCTCCTCGAGATTATTTTCAATATTTACCCAGAGATGCCATATTACGATCTCAAAAGTCGTCTTGCTATTTTTGATTATATTTACTCCATCCGTAACCTCGCCATCACTACGTCTAACCTTCAAATCCTCGACCGTTTTTATCAACTATTTCGCGCGTTTCTCGGTGGACACGACGACAAAGCCGGCATGGTCATTAAAGACGAATCCGCGCAACAAAAAATTCTTGATTTCTTCAAACAGCTCCGCAAACGTCTTATCGAACTGTATGGCAAAGAAGATTCCCGCGTAATAGAAATCGACGGCCTCATTGGGCGCTCCACTGTTAAAAGTTCCGCCGCATTAAACATGCAAATCGAAGCAATTATTGAGAAGTTCGGCCTAACTAACCCAAAGACCTATCGTGAAATAACCTTATATCTCCGCGACTATAAACCAGAGTACGATGATGCTGACGATTACTTCCAAACAGTATTTGAACTCAGCCAAAAATACGCTCCACATTTTACGGCCAAAAATATCGACACGAACGACGACATCTCTGATTTGCTTGAAGTCTTCGATAGCATTATCGGCCTTGAAAGAATCGATAAAGATCGCACGACTAGCAAAAGAGCCACTACTGAACAGCGCCAAGCTTTTTATGAATCCATCCGCCAAGCATCTCCTACCCTCTATTTCGATTATTGCTCACGTTATATGGAAGGCATTTATTCACGCGATTCACTATTGAAAGATGAGTACATCAAACGCTACATCAGCCGCTGCAAAGACATCGCCAATGACCCACGCAATTCCACCACTCGGCTAGATTGCATCACTTATATCCTTGCCGAAAAAACTGATTTAGTCATTTCGCTCCACTATGCCGCCTACAACATCATCGGCGCAGGTCAAAGCTTCGCTATTCACGCCGCCAATATCATCAACCACGAGCAAAAGAATCACATCTGGTATAATCTCCGCGGCCGCTGTTTCTGCGACCATCTCGACAAGCTTCAACATGCTCTCGAAAAAAGCGAAAACAAATGGGATTCCGTTTATGTTTCACTAGTCGAGTATCTTGCTGGCATTAAATCAGGCAAAAACACTTACGAAAATCTCCGTCGTAAATTAACTCTGTTGAGCCCTGCCAACCGCAAGCTATTTGAAGCGCTCGACTACTACGTCAACATCGAAACTAAAAATCGAACCCTCTACGATTATTCACTTGATGAGATTAAAAAACTTGCCCAAACCGACTGCGGCTGCGACAGTTAAGAAATCTTCACCAATTAATGGTATAATTAACAGAGTAAAAATAAAGGAGTATTCATGAATTTATCCGAAGAGCTCCAGTGGCGCGGTTTTGTTGCCGAGCATACGCTGGATCAGATATCAGACCTAGACAAAGCTCCGCGTAATTTCTATTGGGGCACCGACCCGTCCGCCGATAGCCTTCATATCGGCCATCTCGCTGCTCTAATGATGTGCGCCTGCTTCGCTCGCCATGGTTATACTCCTTATTATCTTGTCGGCGGCGCTACTGGCCAAATCGGCGATCCAAAGGATACTACCGAGCGCGACCTCAAATCTCTCGATGAAATCGAACACAACAAAGCTGCTCTTGCTGCCCAAATCGTTCGTGTTACTCATTCCCCAGCCGACACCAAAGTTCTCGATAACAATGATTGGTTCAAAGATATCAAACTTCTACCATTCCTTCGCGAAATTGGCAAAGCTTTCAGTATGACTCAGTTGCTCGACCGCCAGTTTGTCCAAAAACGTATTGGCGAAGGCGGTTCTGGCATCAGCTACGCCGAGTTCAGCTACACCCTTATCCAGGGCTACGATTTCTTGCATCTTTTCCGCGAGCACAACGTTACACTTCAGCTCTGCGGTGCCGACCAATACGGCAACTGCACCTCCGGTATTCACCTCATCAAGCGCCTCGAAAACGCCACCGCCGACTGCTACTCTTGCCCGCTCATTATCGACAAGGTTTCCGGTCGCAAATTCGGCAAATCCGAAGGCAACGCCGTCTGGCTTGATGCTGAAAAAACCAGCATTTTCGACTTCTACCAGTTCTGGCTCAACCAGTCCGACGAAGCACTCGAAGATTACTTCAAATATTTCACCTTCATCATGCCAGATGAGCTCGACCAGATTCTCTCCGCCCATCGCGAAAACCCAGGCGCCCGCCTCGGCCAAAAACGCCTTGGCTTCGAAGTTACCAAGGTCGTCCACGGCGAAGAAGCCGCCAAGCAGGCCCAAAAACTCACCGAGTTCCTCTTCGGCGGCGGCAATATTTCCGATCTTACCGCAGAAGATATCGATTTGCTCGCCAAGAGCTTCCCTACCACCACTCAGGGCGCCAATCTCGTTGATGTTCTCGTTTCTACTGGACTCGCTTCTAGTAAGGGCGAAGCCCGCAAACTCATTGCCGGCAACGCTGTTTCCGTAAACGGCGTCAAAGCCACCGAAGATCAGCCAATCACCTCTGTTTCTGTCATCAAAAAAGGCAAAAACAAATTCGCCCTCGTTCGTTAGTTAAGCATAAGCTCTATTGACATTTTAGCCATTACGTGCTATAATAGAGTTGAATTCTGGTTTCTCCAATCAAGATTCCAAAATCGCTCATTTTAAGGAGGGATTTTCATGATTATCCGCATCATCGCTTTCCTTCTTTGTGGCACTTTCCTGCCCTGTACCGGAAAGGCCCACGCCGAGACCGATCGCGACGCCGAGATGGACGCCGATAAGGTTGAGGAAAACTGCGAAAAGGTCATCCGTGGCGAAATGAAGTACAATGAGCTGTCGAAGCTTCTCCCCCGCATCATTCATTACGCCACAGGCTACAACGCGGCTTCCTCTGACCGCATGCGCGTCCGCGACTGCCTGAAGAAGGTGCTGTTCCAAGTCAAACTGGAACGAACCGCCTACTCCACTCTGCAGAACGCAATTCTCAAAATCTCCGAATCTATCTGATCCCCCACAACCCCAGTATGCTACGCGCTACTGGGGTTACTTTTTTAACCAAAAGCATAAAATACTATTGACTTTTTATCAAATCTGTGATAATATATATACGTATTCGAAATCAATCGAATACAGTTCCTTTATAGACATTTTTCGACAATTAACCTTCCTCGTTACTCTTATCGAGCGTCAAGCGCATTAATTTAGTGCGTTTAGCGCTCGATAAGGGCCTCTGAACTGCCTATGCAGCAGAGAAAATACGTCTAGCCTTCTATGGTTGAAACCTAGAGGAGGCAAGAAAGGAAGGTCCACTATGGCAGAAAGCACTGTGAAAACTCTCATCTTCGTTGCTCCCGACGGCAGCAAGCTGGTCAACCCGAAAGGCGTTGATCCCACCGTGAAGGACTTCGTCCTGAAGACCATCGGCGACAACACGCTCCGTGTGGAAGCGCCCGTCGAGGGCAAGCTGAGCACCGCCGAGCAGCGCGCCACCGTATCCGCCCTGATTGCGGATTGGCTGGAAAAGCGCAAGTTCTCCCTGGCGTCCGCCAAGGGCAGCTTCGACATTCAGACCGGCAAGTTCACCGAAAACGGTGTGAACATCCCGTACCTGAAGATCGTGGCCCCCGAAGGCAAGCCCACCAAGGAGCAGCTGAATGCTGCGGTCGGCAAGGCTCTGGAATGGCTGAACGCCACTGGCGAGGCCCCCAAGAAGGCTGATGCGCCCGCTCCGGCTCCCGCCCCCGTCGCTCCGGCCAAAAAGTCTGACGCTCCCGCTGATGACAAGAAGGCCGATGCGCCCGCTCCGGCTCCCGCCGATCCGGCGAAGAAGCCCGATGCGCCCGCTGGCGACAAGAAGCCCGACGATCCGGCCAAGAAGCCTGACGATCCGGCCAAGAAGGCCAACGATCCCGCTCCGGCTCCCGCCGCTCCGGCCAAGAAGGCTGATGATCCGGCCAAGAAGCCCGAAGATCCGGCCAAGAAGCCCGATGCGCCCGCTGGCGACAAGAAGCTGACCATCGACGAGATCATCAAGGCCTATCCCGATCGGAAGCTGTCCTGGGGCGATCTGGAAAAGATGTTCCCCTACCTCTCCATCGAGGAGATGCTGGACTACTTCATGGGCAAGCGCAACGCCTGATTGCCTGAGAAATGTCACCCCAAGAGCCGCGCTCGCAAGAGCGCGGCTTTCCCTTTCCCTAAAATTCTTATATAATTTTCATATAACATTGGAGGTTTTATGAAAAAAGTACTAGCATTTGACGTCGACCAAACCCTTAACATTGCCAAGACGCCAATCCCGCCAGAAATCGCCGATCTCCTTACTCAGTGTCTCGACCATTTTGAAATCTGCCCAATTTCCGGCCAAAAGTACGATCAATTTTTGTTCCAAATCGTTGATCAACTAAAAGATGCCACCCCAGAACAACTCGAACACTTGCATCTCTTTGTTGCTCAAGGTACTCAGTACTATCGCTACGACGCATCCAAAAAGGATTGGGATCAGGTTTATAGCTACCCACTCACCGATGACCAGGTTAAAGAAATTACCGAAGCTATTGAAACGGCCGCCAAAGAACTCGGTTACTGGGAAGAAGACAAATTGGCTGAAGGCGATGAAATTATCGAGAACCGCTTGAGCCAAGTTACCTTCTCTGCTCTCGGCCAACATGCCGGTACTGATGCAAAATATGCCTGGGATCCAGATTGCAAGAAGCGCGAAGCTATCGTGAAGCGTGCTAAAGAGCTCGCTCCTGCTTATGATTACGAAATTGGCGGCACCACTTCTATTAACGCCATCACTCCAGGCATGAATAAAGTCTTCGGCATGACCCACCTTATGGAAGAACTCAAAGTTGAAAAAGAAGACATCCTTTACTTTGGCGATATGACTCAACCTGGCGGCAACGATTATCCAGTTGTTCAAATGGGCATCGATACCATCACTGTTCGCTCGCACGAAGACACCGCCTACGCCCTCCGCGGCATCCTAGGTCTAGTCAAATAGTTTATGCTAAAATAAGGGCATGAAGAAGCCTCAAAAAAAGCATCTTTTTGCACGCGCTTGTCGTGTGTCTGGACGATTTTTGCTTATTATTGGCGCCACCCTTTGTGCCGCCTCGGTTGTTTACGCTCTCGCGCCACTTCTTTATCCTTCCACTTCTAGCGAAACCCAAACAGCACCGACTCAATCTATCAGCGATGCCCCCATGGCATTCATTCCTCCTTCCCCAGCGACAATCACTTCCACTGACGTCAATCCGCTCCCGTATATTCTTCCGGCCATCATCGTAGCGGCAATCTTCATTATTGCCATTGCAATCTCTTTTCATCATTACAACAAAAGCATCCGTAACCTCATTGCTCGCATTGCTAATGCGCTTAAATTGAATATTCACGTTACCGAGCTACTCTTAACCACCGTTGTCTGGTGTGTCGCCAATTTCATCATTGCCCTAACTATCCCAGTCTTCACTGTTCTAACTTTTATCGCCATGGTTCTCAATCTTTTAGCCTTCATTTTCGCTTGGACTTCATACGGCTGCCCAGTTTATACTATCTAGAATCAAGCAAAAACTAGTCGCTTATGATAAAATTAAACTATGACTAGTCCTCGTAAAAAATATATTATTGCCAACTGGAAGATGAACTTCACTCCAGGTCAATCCAGCATTTATATGCAGCGCCTGGCCAATCGTATTCCAGCTCAGCGAAGCATTCAAATTGTACTCGCGCCATCTACGGTGTCCCTACAACCGCTTTCGCTTCAAGTAGATCGCCGTCAATTTAAACTTGCGGCCCAAAACTTTTACTGGCGTGATTATGGCGCCTACACCGGTGAAACGTCGGTCTCTCAGATCCGCACTTTCGTCGATTATGCCCTTGTTGGCCATTCCGAGCGCCGCTATATTTTTAACGAGTCCGAAGAAGACATCGCTCAAAAAGTCGCCGCCGCCATTCGCAACGGCCTCACTCCGATTCTTTGCATCGGCGAAACCGCCATGCAACGCAAAGAAGGTGAAACTGCTAATACTATCTATTACCAGCTCACCAATGGTCTTCATGAAGTCAGCAAAGAAGATATTTCTAAAGTAATTATTGCCTACGAACCAGTTTGGGCTATCTCTAGCAATAAAAACGCCAAGCCAGCCAAACCGGCCGACATCGACGAAGCCGCTGCCTTTATCCGTAGCCACATTTCTAAACTCTACGGCAAACAGGCCGGAGACGACATCTCCATCCTTTATGGCGGCTCTGTTAACGCCGATACCGCCGGTGGCTATCTCGACATTCAAGGCATCGATGGCTTGCTCATCGGTGGCGCTAGTTTGATAGCAGATACATTCTGTGCTATCGTAGAGACAGCTAAGGAAAAATTCAATGAGCGATAATATCGATTACGCAGAACTAGATAAGGCAGTCAACGAAGCTATCCAAAGTCGCTCCGCTGCCAAACCTCGTGTTTCCCCAAAACCAGTCGCAAAGCCAGTTGCGAAACCTGTTGCGGTACGCCCGCACGGCCAATTCATGGACTTTGCCCCTGTTAGACCACATACTGTTCATCCTGCATCTGTTTCTGCTAAACCGATTACTCGCCCAGCCGGTGTGCGCCCTGTCGCTCGCCCAGTTATGCATACTGCAGCTCCTGCTGCTCATCCAACTGTCGCGCGCCCGGTCATGCGCCCAGCTGCTCCTGTCGCACCGAAAATTACTACTGCCCCACAACCGGCCATCGTTCCACGCAGTGCCAAGATCGGTTCTGCCGTAAAGCCGATGCGCCCAAGTGTTTCCGCTCAGATTCAGCAAAAGCAACAAATCGCTGCCGCTAAACCGGCCACCAAACCTGTTGCTAAGCCAGTTGCCAAGCCGGTCGAAAAACCAGCTCCAAAACCAGTTGCCAAAGCTGCTGCCCAGAAAGTCGAAGAAAAGCCAGCTACTAAGCCAGTTGCTACTGAAAAGAAACTAGCCAAAGCCGAAGATAAGAAGTCTGCACCAAACGCAAACAACTATTCTCTCGGCGTACGCTCTCCATTTATGACCAATACCAAGGTCGAGAAACGTCCGCTTGGCAAAGATATTCCAGAAACTAGCGTAGCCAATCTTCATAGCACTAAGAATATTTACAGTTCCAAGAGTCCAAGCAAAACTACCAAGACTGCCAAGAAAAAGCATATGGTCACCGAAGCTCCAAAGAAGCATTCCGGTTGGCTCTGGACACTTGTCGTACTCTTCGTTCTTGGCGCCGGTGCTGGGCTCGGTTATCTTGCCTACATCCTAGTCTTTGCGAAGTAGCTCGAAATCTGATATAATCTAGACACGCCAAACTAAAATGGCGTGTCTATTTTTACATGGTGGGTATAGCTCAGCTGGTTAGAGCGTCGGTTTGTGGCACCGAAGGTCGAAGGTTCGAACCCTTTTACCCACCCCATGTAATGATTTGCGGGTTTCATATAACGGTTATTATGTGAGTTTTCCAAACTCAACACGAGAGTTCGACTCTCTCAACCCGCACCAAAGCAAAAAAGATATCCCACAGGGATATATTTTTTTGCTTTGTTTCGGGTTGAGTGCGACGAACGTAGTTCGCGTGCGGTAGGAGCCGAGCGAAAAGAAATGCTCGCTTTTCTTTTCCGAGGCGACGCCCCGCACGGACAGCCTTACTCCGCCAAGAGTAAGGCGCCCGCTCTCAACCCGCCATCTATTATCACGTTTATGCTAAACTAAAAGTATGGAACAGCCACAAGAAACTACTAAATCAAACAAACACATTGGCGTCGGCGTCACAATTCTTATCGCCGCCGTCGCATTCCTAATCGGTTTTGGCGTATTCACCTTACTTAACGCTCTTTCCGGCAAGCCAACAGAACCTAACAAAAATGACAAAGACACACCGGCACAACAATCCACTCTCAGCTACGAGACCTACAAGGATCTCGTCCGCCGTACTAATATTATCGCCTTCTATCGCAACACTACCGACCAAGCCATCATCGGCGGCGAACCTTTCTTCTCTTTTGAAGACATCATAAGTCCTTCCGCTGACATGAAATCTTCGTTCGCCTATATGTATAGTAACGTCGAATTACCATCTATTGATACATGGGATCGAACCACTTCCGAAGAAGCCAAAGCTATTCATGAAGCTCTAGGTCACACGGATTACGACACGACACCTGGCGCATATTTCATTCTTCACGATTACGACATGACCGATATTCAAACCGCCTACAAGAAATTCTTCGGCGAAGAACTCGATATGTCCGCCAAAACTATCTATCTGTCAAATAGTGTTCTCGATTGCACTATTTATCTAACCAGCACCAAATCTCTCTACGCCGGCCTTTGTGGCGGCGGTATGGGCATGAATGAAAGCTACACCTATATTAACGATGTAGCTCTCGATGGCGACAAGGCCTATGTCTACTTCAACTTCCTTCGTAGCGACTATGCCTTCGGCGATTGGCTCTCTGCGCCAAATCTCAGCGATCTATACTGCTACGACAATTTCAGTCGTGAGCGCACAGCAAATTGCTCCTATTATTTCGGCAACGGCATCACTAACGACAATTATCAAAATCTCAAAAATTACCGCCTCGTTTTCGAAAAAGACGATGACGATAATTACGTCTACAAAACTGCCGAACTCGCGAAATAATCTCGACCAACAAAAATGCTCCGGCCATCCAGCCGGAGCTTTTTCATGAGCATTAAACCCTTCTGCGCGTCGCGCTGCCGCATGCTGCGGCTAATGTCTGCCTTCTCGGTCTCGTCGTTCCACCTCTTTTCTCGACTGACTCATACCAGGACCTAAAGTTTCTCAGGTCTTGCATGCATTGCGGGCAAAAACACCTTTTAGTATCCTCGGTTCTCACCTCCTCAATCAATGCACTTACTGATATTGTCTGTCGCATTGAGCAGCCATAATTCGTACAGTGCAAACCCAGATTCATCTCGGTATTGCTTCTCCTGATACTACTCGGACAACAGAAAATGTGTCCCATTTCGTGCCGAAGTGTCCGTTTGATACAGGCTGCTGCCATACTTGGGCTCAGCGACCGATAGCGGTAAGTACTTTGCGCCGTTATTCTTGACGATGGTCTTGCGATGCCGAAGCACCAGTTGCACTCCTGAGAGTACAAATCCTTTCCGGTTACCAGGATAATCGCACCCCGGTCAACCCAACTTTCAGACACATGTGCCAGCTTATCAATCAATATGCTCGCATTCACCTGCCCTTTCGCATTTTGCATCATTGAGCCTACGATTTGGTCAGCGTTCTTGTATTGTCCAAATCTCCAGCTATTTGTCCCGTAACAGACCACCTTACAGCCAAACAAGTCCTGCGTTTCGCGCATCCCCTGTTCAATTGCATAGCGTTCTGCCTGCGTAACATAGCTGTCGTAGCAGACATAGATTGGAAACACTCATGATCCCCCTTTCATCAATGAGCTATCGGAAGCACAAAAAGCCCCCAATCTTTCTAATTATAGCACAAAATCGCCAAAAAGTCAATATACCACCCCTGTGCTATACTGAAAGCATCATTAAGGAAAAACAAATAACAATCGCACTCAAAAAATCCACGCCCGCGCGTGGATTTTTGTTCTTCGTAATCATTAAGCCAAGTCGGATGCGACGCGGTTCACTTCCTCTATTGTAGTAACACCGGTCAAAGCCTTCAACATACCATCCTGACGCATCGTCACGGCGCCCTTCATCTTCGCTACACGCATAATATCGCCCGATGTAGCATGCGCCACAATCAACTTCTGAATATCTTCATCAACCGCAATCGTCTCGTATAGACCAGCACGACCTTTGTAACCATTTGGCGTTTCTTCTGTATCAACACCTTTGACCAAGGTAAAGCTCTTCGAGTTCGCTACTGGCAAAGTACCGTAGCCCATCTTTTCGCTCACGGAAGCAACCTCACCTTGCGTTGGCGGCAACAAATTGCCAACCACAGACTTAATCTGCGCCGTCTCGAGCTCGGAAGATTGGTACGATTCACGGCGTTCTGCCACACGACGTACAAGACGCTGACCAATCACCGTATTCAAAGTAGACGCAATCAAGAATGGCTCGATGCCCATATCGAGAAGACGAGGCATAATACCTGCTGCCGAGTTGGTGTGCAAGGTCGAGAACACCAAGTGACCAGTAAGGGCCGCCTGGACCGCCAGGTTAGCAGTTTCACCATCGCGAATCTCACCTACCATTACTACGTCAGGGTCTTG
>JAEEGL015393302.1_pt1 | contig 31356 bp, 33 predicted proteins | sample 9134231 | NCBI WGS metagenome assembly JAEEGL01 (sample SAMN16246548, study PRJNA631951) | gut metagenome | biome: gut microbiome; feature: rumen; material: fiber-attached | host: Bos | place: Iran: Karaj | collected 2018-10
TATCCAATTAATATCTCTTTGATATATTTCTTCAAAAGGACGATTAGCTTCCAATTCATTTACATTAGGATTGGCTACATGTTTATCTAGTATTTCTCCATGTTTTTCTAACTCATCAGCAATTTTAGCAAAAGTATCTGCTTTTGCTCTTCCACCTCTTATTGCACCTGCAAAATAAATTTTCATATTATTTCTCCTTTTTACTTTATAGTATACTCCCAACCAGGTTGCCAAGATTTAGTCTTTCTCCAGTCATTTTTATTTGCTTCTTCCCACGAAATATTATTAGTAATAACTTCAAATGCAAGTTGTGGTGCCCTATGAGCGACAATTCCTACTGTTTTGCCATCGTAATTTTCTTTTAAGAATTTTATAAATTCTCTTATCCTTTTTTCAACATCTTTTAGTGATTCTCCATTTGGGAAAGGATTATCTATGTGTTCTTCATAAACGACATTACTTTTATCTTTTCCCTCTAAATCGCCATAATTACACTCTCTTAGTCTTTCATCTTGAATCTTTTGGGCATTTGGAAAAGCAAGCCTAGCAGAATCTATTGCTCTTATCAAGTCTGAAGTAAATATAATATCAAAATAAGTATCTTTTCTAATCTTGCCTAAGTTAATCGCTCTTTCTCTTCCAACTTCTGTTAGCATAGCTTGTTTCCATCCACTACACTTTCCAGATTCATTATCATAAGTTGTCCCATGTACAAAATAAATTACATTTACTGACATTTTGCTTTCCTCTTCTTATTTAAGTATTATTTCCATAGCCATCTTCCAAGTTGATAAAGATTCTTCAGTTAAATTATTATCCTCACAAATTCTTTCATATTCTTTTACACATTTTTTAGGATAATCAATTCCCGTTTCTAACTCTTTTTCTAATAATTTTCCCCATTTTATATCATCATTATAAATAGGTTGAGTCTTTAGCTCATTTATTACTTCTGCAATATCATATTTTACAATGTATTGTTCTATTTTTTCATAATCATTTGTTATTTCTAAAATAACAAATTCTGCTCCTATGTTTCCATCAGTTGTAATACCTACTGATCCAGGATTAATATATTTAACCCTATCTCTGTTATAGTCACATTGCCTGTGACTATGTCCATATAATTTGTATTTGCAATTTAAAATATTTTTATATGTGCATTCGTGTGAAATATAAATTTTCTCATTATTTTCAAGTTCTATCTCAATATTATCTGGTAACATTTCTAACCATTTAATATCTTCCTTTGTTAATAGATTATATGTATATTCTAAATTTCTTTTTTGTTTAGTTTCAAACTTTTTTCCATTAGCAAAGTCAACTAAGTTGTTATCACGATTTCCTTTTATAATATAACTTTTATATTTATTTGCATAAATCTTTATAGTTTCTATTACTTCATGACCACTAGGAAAATCTGTAACATAGTCTCCACACCAAATCATTTCATCAAAGCCAACTTTTTCAGCAAGTTTTAAGACTTCTTTTAAGGCTTTTATATTCCCATGCACATCTGAAATAATTGCAAATCTCATTATCTAAATACTCCTTTAAACTTTCCTAACTACTATATCTTATCTATATCAATCCCTAGTTTTTTAAAGTTTTCATTGACTTTAGTCATATCTCTATATCTACCTTCTTTTAACTCATATCTATAGCTATCTTTTTCTTGATTTAACTCTTCATCTTCTAATTCTTTATCAATATCATATGGAACCTTAATAAATTGAAATGAGATATCAGATGTATAATCCCTTGATGCATATTCTCCCTCAATAATCATATAGTTACTTTTAGTTGTTTCTAATACATTACTATCTTTACTATCATTTCTTATAACATCATAAGAATTTCCTACACTACCAATATTAATTAATGTTTTATTATATATTTTATCCATATAAGGATGATGAATATGTCCATATATAACCACATCCGCAACGTTTTGACTAGTTGTTTTTTCGCTCTGCAAAAACATTTCATATTTGGTTTCAAAATCACTTACATTTAACACTTTTTTATCATTCGCCGTTGGCGATGCATGAAATAATCTTACTAAACTACCACTTAAATAAAACTCATAGCAGAAAGGTAAATTTAGCAAATATTCTCTATCTTCTTTACTTATTAAAGATTGATTCCATTCTATTCTTTTCTGTTCTATCACTGGCAAATCTTTAGTATTCTCATGTTCTTTTGAAAAATAATAATCTGTGTTTCCTTGTAATACTACATCACACTTTTCTTTAATTATCTTTATACATTCGCTAGGATGTACACATTTAGCAATTGTATCTCCTAAACATATTATTTTATCTACATTCCTTTTTTCTATATCCTGCATAGTAGCTTTTAAAGCTTCTAAATTTCCATGTACATCTGAAATAATAGCAATTCTCATTTTTATTCTCCTATTTAATAAGATTATTTTTCACGCAATAAGGTACAACTTCATTTTTAAGTGTATTTGATAATATTTCTTCACCATCTGATAATTGATACCATTTAAAAGCTTCAATTTCCTCAGACTCTGTTAATTTTCCCTTAAGCTTACCATTATATTTGAATACATAAAAATGTATAGGTGTTTTTCCATCACTAGTAGCAATTTCATCAAACTCCATTACTAATTCTATTAGTTCTTTATCAAATATAGCATCTTTTCCTAATTCCTCATGGCATTCTCTAATTGCCGCTTCTAGAGGTGTTTCATTTTCTTCAACTCTTCCACCTATCATTTGATATGTAGGTCTTTTTCTAGGTTTATCTATTAATAAACTTTTTTCTTTAAAAAACATTGTTCCAACTACATCCATATTATTTTCCTTTTAAATATCATTTTCTTTAAGATAATCAATTATACTAATAAATATTGGATCATCTTCATATTTACTTCTATCGAATTCAATCCATGCATTAGAAATGTTCTTTTCACTATCTAATACTTTCCTAACACTTTCAAGATTAATAGTAGGATTATTAGGTTGATTATTTATATCCATACATCCTTCTTGTTCATATAATTTCATTTGTATATCACATTCTAATTTATCACAATGATACGCAAAAATAGCTTCATTAGTTTTTCTTTCATTATATTCTTCTAATAAATTAGATATTTCTTTTTTACCCATAAAATCTTTCAATAATTCCTCTGTTGCTCTTTTTCCTTTTTCTAATTTTTCCTCTGCAGTTGTTTCGAAAAATGCTAAATCTCCCATTATAATTTCTTCTAATTCATGAACAACTATCATATATATTACTTTATTTAAATCTAATTTATATTCAAACTGATAATAAATAGAAATAGCAAGCATTTGCGTACCATAAATATGCTCTGCTACACTTTCAATTCTTTCTCTTTTTACATTCCAAGTAATTGGTCCTTTTCTAATTGTATCTTTTAACTTATTACATAATACATAAAAAGAAATTGAACTTTTTATTCTTTCATTTTCCATAAGTATATTCCTTTCCTAAAAACAGCTTATTTAACAATAAAATAGCCATTTTCAAATATACTATCTATATTAATTTTTATATCAATTAAATATTGAATTGCAGCTCCTGCTACTGCTGATAATAATATTTTAGCCATTTCTGATAAATCCTTAATCTTAACTAATCTATCTGCTGCCATTTCATTTAGCATAAACTTTCTTCCTTTAAGTTCATCAAAATGTTCAGATATATTCCATTCAATTTGATATTCTTTATCATCTACAATTATTTCTATGACTTGTAGCATACTATTCTCCTTTATTAATATAATTATTTAATACTTCTCTTATTTTTTCCATTTTCTCTTTACTATTAATATATTTAAATCTATCTACTAAACAATTAATATAATCATTTTCTCTTATGATTTCTAAAGTTTCTTTAAAATTAATATCAAATGTAAAAGCAAGAACACATACCCAATAATCCAATGGATAAACTCTGTCTCTTACATCTACACATTCTTCCTTCATTACTGAATCAAACACTCTATCAGATAAAAGGCTTTCTTCTAGTTCTTCTCTACTTTTAACCATTCCGTGGAAAAATGTTTTCTATTTTTTCTTCTTTTTTCACTCTATAATTATCTAATTTATCTGCATCTCTTATTATCTTTGCATGTAATAATTCTTTTTCTGTAAGTCCATTTTCTATACTCTTTTTGTTATGATTTTCTATAGCTTTTTTAATAATACTATTATATTTATCAGTATCAATAAATTCACTAATTAAACCTTCATCAAATAATAGTTTAGATGCAAAAAGAGCATGATCATTTTCTACACTATCAAAATTCTTTAGAGTCTTTAATTCATCAAATCTTCCTATATCATGTAATATTCCTATCAAAGCTGCTAAATCTACATCTTCTTCTGATAGGCCTAATTTTTCAGAAATCATAATAGCATTATCTACTACGTGATAGGTATGAACTACTTTTAAAGTAAACCCAGGATCTGCTTGATTATCAAAATTACTTATGTATTTTTTAAATGCATTTCTTGCTTTATCTAAATCTATCATATTTTATTTCCTCTCTAGTACAGCAACTGACTCAATATGGATTGTATAGGGGGCGTTGCATAGTGGTTTAACCCTGTATATGGTTCCAGGAACATATCTACGCCCCATACACATAAATTGTAATTTGTTGTTATTGTTGTTTTTCTAAATTTATTCTTTTTGTTGCAATTTTTTCAATAAATGTTTCATCGTGTTCTACAAAAATAATAGTAGGATTATAATTTAAAATAGCATCTTCTATCTGTTCTCTTGTCAATATATCAATATAATTCAAAGGCTCATCCCATATATAAATATTTGCTTGTTCGGATATACTTTTAGCGATTAAAACTTTTTTCTTTTGTCCTTCACTCATATCTTGTATTTTAGTATCAAAATCAGCTTGTGATAATCCCATTTTTACTAACATTGCTTTAAAAATACTTTCATCTATTTTGTTATCTAGTGCAAAAGACTTTAAATTTCCTTTTAAATCTTCTGTGTTTTGTGATACATAGGATATTTTTAATTCATTTGCTACTTTAATTTCTCCATTATATTCTATTTCATTTCCTATAATAAGTTTTAATATACTTGATTTACCTATACCATTTTTTCCTACTATTGCAACCTTATCTCCATTATTAACTTCAAAAGAAATTGGATTGAATATTGTTTTATCATTATATTTTATTTGTAAATTATTTACTAAAACTAATGGATTTTTATTACTAACAAGAGGAATAATCTTCAAAGCATCATTCCTATCTATATTTCTTAATAAGTTAGTTTTTTCTTCTATTGACCTTTCTATTCTTTGTTCCATAACTTTAGAAGATTTCATCATTTTAGAAGCCTTATGGCCTACATAGCCTCTATCTATTGTTGTTTCAGAATTATATTTTTTGCTTTTACCTTTTTCAGCCTCATTTGACCATTTTGCCGAATTTTTAGATGCTATTTCAAGTCTAGTTATATCTCTTTGCAATCGTTCATTTTGTATTATTTCAAAATTATCTTGTCTATCTTTATTTTCTTTCCAAGATGAAAAATTACCTTGCTGTATTTCAATATTAGTATTATTTATAGCAATTATATGATTTACAACTTTATCTAAAAAATTTCTATCGTGAGATACTAATATAAAACCTTTTTTCTTTTCTAAATAACTAACCAAATTATTTCTCGTTTCAATATCTAAATGATTTGTAGGCTCATCTATAAGTAAAAAATTATTTTCTTTTAAGAATAGGCTTATTAAAAGAATTTTTACTTGTTCTCCACCACTTAATAGATTATATTTTCTGTATAATATTTCTGTATCAGTGCTAAGCAAATTTAATTCTTTCCTAATTTTCCAATCTTCAACATTAGGAGCAATTTCATTTACTATTTCTATTACCATTCTATCTTTATTTAATATTTCAAAAGGAAAATAGTCTACATCAACATTTTTTGATATTGTTCCTTTATAATCATATTCCCCTTGCAATAACTTTAAAAATGTCGTTTTTCCTTTACCATTTCTGCCGATTAAACCTAATTTCCAATTAGTATCTATATTAAAAGAAACATCTTCAAATATTGTATTATAACTTCCAGCGTAACCAAAGGTTAAATTATTTACACTTATTAAAGACATAATTCCTCCAATCCTAACAAAAAATTACTATTTATGTGTATGTGGCGGGAACATATCCACCATATACTAGGTTGTTTTGAAATTTTTATATTTTTATCAAAATTTGCTATTTTTTATCGTTTTTTACTGTTTTTTATTATTTTAGCGATTGTCGTTCTTCATTGATATATCAACGTTTTTTTGACCTAGCAACGCCACACACTCCACATGTCCAGTAAACGGAAACATATCTACTGGTGTAACTTTTACAATACTATATTTTTCTTGTAAAATTTTTAAATCTCTTGCAAGTGTTGCTGGATTACAACTAACATATACTATTTTCTTAGGTTCTATTGAAAGTAGTGTATCTAATGCAGTTCTTTCACATCCTTTTCTTGGTGGATCTATAAATACTACATCTGGAATTATATTATTATCTCTTAAAAATTCTGGAAGTTTATTTTCAACATCACCTACCATAAATTCAGCATTTGCTATTCCATTTTCTTTTGCGTTTTCTTTAGCATCTTCTATAGCTTCTGGAACTGTTTCTATGCCATAAATCTTTTTAACTTTTTTAGAGCTACAAATACCAATAGTTCCTATTCCACAATACAAATCAAATATAGTTTCTTCCCCTGTTAAGTTTGCACCTTCTATAGCCAGACTGTAAAGTTTTTCTGTTTGAATAGGATTTACTTGATAAAATGATAATGGAGAAATCTTAAACTTAAAACCTAGAAGTTCATCATATATTACTCCTTCTCCATATAAAATAACATTTTTCTTTCCAAGTACAACATTAGTATTTTCTTTATTTATATTTTTAACAATAGTTTTTACTTCTGGGTATTTTTCTATAATAAATTTAACTAATTCATCTTCTTTTGTTATATTCTCCGAATTAGTTACAAGTATTACCATAACCTCATTAGTTTTTATACCAATTCTAAGCACTAAATGGCGTATTTCTCCATTTAAAGTAGTTTCATCATATACTTTTATACCTTTTTCTTTTATAAAGCTAAAAATGTCATTTACAATTTCCTGTAGTTTTTCATTTTGTATCCTACATTTAGTAGTATCTACTATTCTATGAGTTCTTTCAGCATAGATTCCCATAACTGGTCTTCCATCTTTTCCAATACCTACTGGATATATTAATTTATTTCTATAAAACAATGGATCATGCATTCCAACTGTAGGCATTATAGGAACATCTAGATTTTCTTTTCTAAAAGAAGATTTTACAATATTTTGTTTCATTTCTAATATCGCATCATAATCTATGTGTCTCATACTACAACCTCCACACATATTAAAGGTAGGACAATCAACCTCTCTTCTCTTATCAGAAGACTCCAATAATTCTTCTACTTTTCCAAATGCAAAAGATGAATTAACTTTTAGTATTTTTATTTTGGCTCTTTCTCCTTTAATTAAGCCCGGAATAAATACAGTAAAATCATTTATCTTTGCAATTCCTTCACCTTTAAATCCGTTGTCTACAATATTAACTTCATAAATATCATTTTTCTTTATAATTTCCATGTACAAATATTACCACATTTCCATAAAAATAGCTAGATTTAAAGGATTTAAATCTAGCTATTAGTTATTATTTAAATATAAATTATTCTCCTAATTTTGTTCCACATTCATTGCAGAATTTTGCTCCGTCTGGAACTTCTGCTCCACATTTAGGACATTTTTTAGGTCCTTCAACTACTGGCTCAGGTCTTTTAGCTCCACATTCGTTGCAGAATTTTGCAGTAGCTGCATTGCTATGACCGTTTTCACAAGTCCATCCTTCTGCTACTGGAGCAGCTTCTGGAGCTGGTGCAGCTTCAGTTTCAGCTTCTGGAGCTGGTGTTTCTTCTGGAGCTGGTGCAGCAGCTGCTGCTTTAGCACTTGGGCTTACCATTGGATCATTTCCACTCATATCAACTCTACTATTTTCTGTATTGTTAAATGCATTTGTTTGTGCATTATTAAACATATTTCCAGATGTCATGTTAACCATTCCCATGCCCATGAAGCCTTGCATAGCACCTGCAGAGTTATTTGCTGCATCTTCAACAGCATTTGCATAAGCACCAACCATTCTTCCTTGTTGCATGTATGAATTTGAGCTTAATTCGTAATCGTCTATCTTCTTTGCAGATTCATCTGTTAATGTAACTGATTCAACAGCGAAACATACTATTTCGATTCCTCTTTCACGAATCTTCTCATCAAATACTTTCTCATCCATCATTTGTCTGATTTCATCAGTTTGTGATGGCATTTCTAATACTGGAACTTTGTGTTCTGAATTTCCTAATTCGTTTGTAACATTTTGGAATACAGCTATAACTTCAGATCTCATTTGTTCAACTAAAGTATCTTTTCTATAAACATCTGCTGTTCCGGCTATCTTATTCATAAATAGACCTGGATCACAAATCTTAAATGTATATGTACCAAAACATTTTACATCTACTCTTAATGGTGTAATTGTGTTTGTCATTTGATTTGGAATTGGATGTGACCAATCTTGGAATGGAATTGGTGCAGGTGTTCCAAACTTGTTATCTATAATTTCTTTTATATTGAAGAAGAATACAGCTTGTTGTTTTGCACTAGCTCCATCATATGTAAATCTTTGCCACATTTCTTTAAATACAGCACCAAATTGTCCTGCAAAGAAAGATGGTGATGAAGATGTATCAAATGTATAAATACCTTCTTCAGCAGTAGCATCTATTACTCTACCATTATCATATATAATTGCCATTTGTCCTGGGGCAACTATAATTGTACTTTTGTTTGTAATAACTCCAGTATCTGTTGTTTTCTTCATCATAAGTATGTCATTGTTCATGTCTTCGCATCTTATTGCTTCTTTCCATTGATCATGCATTGTGCTTCCTATAGCACTTGTTGCAGCTTTGATTAATCCCATAATTAATATACCTCCTAAAATATATTCTTATTATATATCTTTTTTTAAAATATTTAAAGCTATTTTAATCTTTCTAAGTTTAATAACACCCAATTAAAATCTTTCATTGTGATTATTCCATTGCAATAAGAACATCTACCTGATGCTGTAACCTTCATTGGAGCACCACAATTAGGACATTTAATCGTTTTTTCACGGTTTGTAGAATTTAAATCATCAGTCTGTTTAACAAAAGTCATCTTATATCTATTAACATGATATAGATTTTTATCACCTTTAACTAAAGCATTAGTCACATCATCTATAATATAATCTTTCATCCTACTCATTACAACCACATTTAATAATTCTGTTCCGGTTCTAGAATCATAATCATAATTTAAGAAATTAGAACTTATTATAGAAATATCTTCTAACACATTAATTTGATGTCTATCTATGTATTCCTGTAATTGTTTTGAATGTTGTTCAAACAATTCAGGAGTTTCATACATTCTTATTACTTCCCAATTTCTTTGTGTCCAAGCCATCTGAAGATTTGCAAATAGTTTTCCTGCAAATCTAGTAAACTCTAAAATGCTAAAATTAGGATTTCTTTCTTTTATTTTATTTTCAGTCCATTCATCTATTGGCCTATTATCTTCTTTATCTGTTAAATTTTCTATATTCCAAGTTAGTTCCGTGTCTTTCTTTTCTTTTTCAATTGTTTGTTCATTTTCTTTTTCTTTATTCTTTCTCTTGAATTTAATAGAAAGAAAAGAAAGATATATGAAAAATAGAATTATTAATCCAATTAGTATTCCACATGTAATATTGGCAAGTAAATAATCAGATTTCTCAAATTTTCCACCTGTTAATCTTATACCACTTATACCACTAGATGAGCCATCATGATCATAGCTAGAACTTCCATAACCACTACTCGATTCAGAGCCCCAACTAGATCCACCAGAGTCCCAACTAGATCCGCTTGACCCTCCTCCAGAACTATAACTTTCAAAACTTCCTACATCTGAAATCTTCTTATCTTCACTTGCATATACAGTATTATTTAAGAATATAATTAAACCAATCAGTACTAATACAAATAGCTTGATGGTCTTTTTTTTCATTTTTACCTCTTATCTATAGTTTCTAAGTCTAGTTAAATCTGAAAGTACCCAATCATGTTCTCCTGTTGTTATAACGCTTCCACAGTATTCACATCTACCAGATGAAGTAATCTCTGTAGGTGCTCCACAGTTTGGGCAATTTGTTTTATTAACTTCAGCTGTACCAGCTTGAGTTTTAACACCTGTTTTTCTTACAAATGTTAATTTATAAGTACCATAAATATCTTTGTTCTTTTCACCTTTTATAAGTTGTCTAGTTCTATCATCAATAATGTAATCATTCATTCTTGATCTTAAAATACAAGTAAGTATATCTTTATCACCATTTTGTGTAAAGCTTTCTAATTCAACACCTAATACAGCAATTCTTTCCATCACATTTATTTGATGATTATCAATATATCCTTGTAGTTGCTTTTTATGTTGTTCAAACAATTCTACACTTTCAAAAGTTCTAATTGTTTCCCAATCTCTAGCAGCCCAAGCTTCTTGTAATTTAATAAACAATGTTCTTGCCCATGATAAGAATACTTCTTTATTAAATAATGGGTCAACAGCTTTAACTTGTTGTTCAACTAAACCGCTTGAACCTGTATTGAAATGAGTTCTTGGCATTGAATATGATTGTGGTGTAGAACTTCCTTTATTCTTGCCATAGTAAATAATTATGGCAATTATTATTAAAAAAATAATAAATCCCATCAATCCACCACCATCGCCGTCATAATCCGAATCATAGCTTGAACTAGAACCAAAGTCCCAGCTAGATCCAGAATCCCAACTTGATCCACCAGAATCCCAACTTGAATCATAGCTTTCGAAACTTCCTACATCAGCTATTTTGTCATTAGGTCCTTCTAATGCATAGCTTATTGTTGAAATAAAACTAATCATTAAAACAATTAACATTATTGCAAATATTTTCTTTAGTTTCATAGGAGACCTCCTAAAAATTTATATATATTTTTTATTTAAAACATTATTAATATTCAAAAGCATTTGGTAATAATTCTTCTAAAGTATATTCATCTACTCTATCATTATAATATGTATATATCTTAAAATCTTTATTAACAAACTCTGACATAAATTGTCTACAATATCCACAAGGAAGACACTTTTCTAAGAAGCCATCTGTTGGTCCACCAACAAGTAAAATATATTCAAAATCATCTTCTCCTTCTGATATTGCTTTAGCAAAAGCAACTCTTTCCGCACACATAGACATTAAATCTTGATTATTAATGTTGCATCCAGTATAAATTTTTCCGCTATACATTTTTAGAACAGCTCCAACTTTAAAATGATTATGATGAGCATTTTCTCTTACCTTCACAGCTTCAGCTATCATTTGTTCAATTTCAGCTCTTAGTTTATCTTCCATAAAGCATTTTCCCTTTCATTTAATCTCACTTTTGTATTATATCAAATAATAATAGTAAAATGCCATAGAAAAATAAAAAAAGCTATGTAATTTATTATTACATAGCTTCTTTTATTATAATTATTGTAAATTATATTTTTTCTTAAATCTATCTGCTCTACCACCTGTTGTTTCTCTCTTTAAGTTACCTGTCCAGTATGGATGACATTTTGAACATATATCTACTCTCATTTCTGCTTTTGTAGAATTTGTTTCCATTACGTTTCCACAAGCACATGTGATTGTTGCAGCACTATAATTTGGATGTAATTCTTTTTTCACGTGATTCACCTCTTCCTTACATGATCTTAACAATATCTTTCTTATATTAACACACTAAAAGAAATTTTTCAATACTTTTAAGTTGTTTATTTTTTATCCTTTACCTTATCGTTTACTTTGTCTTTAACCTCAACAACTGTATTAGATACTGTTGCTTTAATGTTGTCATTGAAAGAAACTCTTTTTACTAATTTGGCTGTAATATTAAATAAACAAGCTACTATTAATATAATAAAACCTATTCTTTTCCACCATTTAGCTAGCATAAAAGTTACTCCTTTCAAAACATTACATAATATATTTTACCCTTCTTTTCGCCTTTTGTCAATAATTACAGCAGATTTAAGAAGGATTATTATTTAATGTTTTACTTATAAAAATCTTTTTTAAATAATGATATATCTACAGCATCTGGTATTTCATCGCCAACTCCATTTTCAGTAAATTGCCAACCAATCATTTTCTTAATAATATTTGGATTCTCTGCTCCTGGCTGAGTAGTATCAGAATACCAATAATCTGGAACTGTATTAACATTTGGATAATAAGCAAGCCAAAACTCAGTATCTAATTCAGACAAATATAAATTAGCAGTTTGAGCATTAGAATATAAAATAGTTTTTATTCCTTCTTCATCTAAATCATCTATCAATTCTTGAACTAATACAGCTCTATCTGTCCAAATATCATCCGCTCTACCTTTTCCATCATGTTTTTCAATATCTAAGGCTAATGGAAGAACATTATAATTTCCTTTATTACTATTTAGAAAATCTTTTATTACTTGTACTTCTTCATCAATTTCTTTACTACTTAAAGCTTCATCTAAGAAATAATAACCATATGGAATTCCTAAATATTCACATGCTTGTCTATATGTTTCTACTTCTTTATCTTCAAAGAAGTTTCCTTGACTTCCATAACCTCTGCCACCAGCTCTTATATATACATATGAAATATCATTTTCTAATAAAAACACTTCAAATTCTTCTTTATTTTCAAAATTTCTTCCCATATTAAATTCAGATACATCAGTAGCTATTAGTTTTTCCTTATTCATTTCTTTATGATATAAAACTGTATTAGCACGTACATAACCATTTGTTTTTTCATCTACTTTTATTTTATACCATTCAATACCATTATCAGTAAATTCATCTAATATATAAACATTCTCAGATTTTTTTAAAGTTTTTATTTGCTTTACATTTTCTGTTTTAGGTTCTTTATAAAAAGGAACATCATTGGCTATTACAACAGCGTGTATACCACTTTCTATTTCTTTTTTATTAACCTTTTCTTTATGAATCTTATTAATTAGTAAACCTATAACTATTACTGCAATTATACTTAAAAATATTATAATTTTCTTTTTCATTTCTACCTCATTTTATTCTATAAAAATATTTTAACTTAATCACTTTTAAAAGTCTATATTATTTTGCATGTTAACATAACTTATGATATAATTACTGTATGCAGCAATAGAAGTAGATTGTGCAAGGAAGGAGAAACAGCAATGAAGTCGCGTCGGTACATTACACGATTCTACCAAATACTGCCAACTTATGCAGTAGATCAGGAACACGTGCATCGTCGGACATCTCGCACCTTGTATGACTTCGATCCGGAAAAGCCTAACTATCGCATACATGAAGAACACCCTTTGAAGTCAGTCACCTGGACTGGCAAATATGGGAAAATTCTTCTGTTTGCGGTCCGTTGGATTGACACTTATGTTCTTTCCATTAACGGAAGAAGCCGGCTCTATCCCAAGGTCGATGGCATTTACAAGGCACTCGTAAACAAAGGAGCAATTCCTGCTACTCAGGCACTCTCTGATATGTTTCGAAACTATCAGATGTTGGACTTGGAAGCAATTACCGTTCTCTCAAACTACGAGTGTGATCAGGCTAAGCTTGACTCTCACGCCACCTTTTCCCAGTTTCCATCATATGCATGGGCAATTGAATTAAAGGATTGCGACATCTGTCATTTGGATAGTACTTCATCCATTTCATACATTCCCTTCATCCACGAGGATAAAGTTGTAATTGAAATGTACTTGAAGACTGACGACATCACAGATGAACAAAGAGTTCAGTTCCAGCAGAAAGGATTTAAGGAGTTTACAACCTCCTACTCCCTTTCATCTGAAGCAATAAACGAGATTATTTTCGACCACCCATTCTGATCAAAGGCAGGGCAAGCGACGTTACTGTACGCCACTTGTCTTGCTTTTTATTTTATAATTCTTTATAAAAATCAAAAAGCAAGGCTACCTTTGTTAATTCAAAAATAGCCTTGCAATTTATATACAATATTATTTAACTAAGCTCTTGTTACTTTTCCTGAACGTAAACACTTAGCACAAACTGTTATTGTTTTAGGTTGTCCATCAACTATAGCTTTAACTCTTCTTAAATTTGGTCTAAATGTTCTTGTAGATCTTTTAGATATATGAGAACGAGTAATACTTAATTGATTACCAAAATTAACTTCTTTATCGCAAATTGCACATTTTGCCATATCTTATCGCACCTCCATTTACTTTAAATAAACTGACTATTGAATAATATAGCACAGTTTTTAGAAAAAAACAAGAGTTTTTAATTAATTTCTTTATATATGTTTATTTAGCCTCTTTAATTATTTGAGCAACTTTTTCTTTAAACTCATCTACTTTTTCTTCAAAAGTTTCTTCTTTTACTGCTGTTAAAGCATCCATTATTACTGTTGCTAATTTTTCAAAATCTTTTTCTTTCCATCCTTTTGTAGTCATTGCAGGTGTTCCAATTCTTACGCCTGATGATTTAAGTGGTGGTAATTCATCATTTGGTATTTGGTTTTTATTTAGTGTAATATTTATTCTATCTAATGCAACTTCTGCATCTTTTCCAGTTACACCAATAGAACCATATACATTAAGAACAAACATATGATTATCTGTTCCACCAGAAATAACTTTCCAATCATTATCTAAGAAAGCTTGGCAAAAAGCTTTAGAATTTTTTACTACTTGAGCAGCATATTCTTTAAATTCTGGTTTAGCATCTTCTTCAAAGCAAATTCCTTTAGCTGCTATAATATGCTCTAATGGTCCACCTTGTATTCCAGGAAATACAGCTTTATTTATTTTCTTTATTATATCTTCAGAATTTGTAAGAATTAAGCCACCTCTTGGTCCTCTTAGTGTTTTATGTGTTGTTGATGTAACTACATCAGCATAAGGAATTGGTGAAGGATGTACCCCACCTGCTATTAATCCAGCAACATGAGCCATATCAACCATATAATATGGTTTTTCTCCTCCATGAGAAGCACTATATCTATCTATCATATCTCTGAAAACTTTATAGTCTATACTTCTTGAGTAAGAACTTGCTCCTACTATAACCATCTTTGGATTATGTTCATCCATTAATTTTTCAAATTCTTCATAATCAATAATACCATTTTCATCTATTCCATAAGAAACTATATTGTAATCTTGCCCTGAAAAACTCATTTTATGTCCATGTGTTAAATGTCCTCCAGCTCCAAGATCCATACCCATTACAGTATCTCCATGTTGTAACAAAGCTCTATAAACTGCTTGGTTTGCGCTACTTCCACAATGTGGTTGAACATTAGCAAAGTTGCAGTCAAATAATTTACAAACATCTTCTATGGCTTTTGTTTCAATCATATCAATGTATTCACATCCACCATAATATCTTTTTCCAGGATAACCTTCTGCATATTTGTTTGTTAATATGCTTCCTGCAGCATCAAGAACTCTTTGACTTGGAAAATTCTCAGATGCTATTAACTCAACATTATTATTTTGTCTGTTTTGTTCCATGGCAATGATTTCTTCATAAGTTTCTTTAATCATATAAACCTCCTTTAAGTATTTTTTCTTAATACTCTATTTATTTAAAAAGATTATACAAAAGGTAATTGTAATATTCAAGATATATCTTTTTTCAAAAATTATGATATAATCATCAAAACCTTACAAATAAACTTTATTATTAGGAGAAAAAAATTTTTATGAAATCAAAAAAAGATTCTAAAGAAATTTTAAACATTTTAAGAACAACATATCCTGAAGCAACATGCTCTTTGGATTTTGAAACACCTTTTCAAATCGTAATAGCTGTAATGCTTTCAGCACAGTGTACTGACGAGAGAGTTAATAAAACTACTCCTCTACTTTTTAAGGATTATGGTACACCTGAAAAGCTTTCTAAAATAGATATAAAAAAATTAGAAGACATTATTCACCCTTGCGGTTTTTATAAAAACAAAGCTAAAAATGCTTTAGAATGTAGCAAAGTATTAGTTGAAAAATATAGTGGCAAAGTTCCAAACAACATGGAAGACTTGATGTCTCTTCCTGGTATTGGAAGAAAAAGTGCAAATGTAATAATGCTTGAAGCTTTTTCTAACGCGCAAGGCATTGCGGTTGATACTCATTGCAAAAGAATTTCAAACAAGATTGGTTTTTCAAAAGAATCTGATCCTGAAAAAATAGAACAAGACTTATTAAAAACATTTGATAAGAAGGATTGGGTTGATGTTAATCACCTTTTTGTATGGCATGGAAGATATACCTGTATTGCAAGAAATCCTAAATGTGAAAACTGTACAATTAAAAAGTATTGTAATGAATATAAAAAAAATAAAACGAAGGATTAAATCCTTCGTTTATTTTTATCTTTTATTTTATTTATCTGCTTTTATTTCTTTTGGAACATTAGCAAAAGTAGCTCTTAAAAGTATACCAAAACCTAATAGATGATATACACATGAAATTAAACCGCCAACAAATGGTATTTGGAATATTATCCAAGATATTGTAGCTACTAATGCTGTAGCTAGAGGTAATTTAATTTTCTCATGAGCTTCTTCAATTTGTTTTCCTATAGCAATACATGCAATTGCATTTGAAAGAATAATTCCAAGTAAGTATAGTGGTAATAAAACTAAACCAAATCCAGCTGTAACTCTTAATAATAATGAACATACAATTATTGCAGCTATAACTATAAGACATAATAAACCAATTCCAAATGATCCAAATGAAACTTTTTCCATAGTTCTTTGTACAAAGTTAGGTGCTAATTTAATTGCAAATATTAATATAAGCATTACATATACCATATTCTCTGCAAAATCTAATATATAATCTGTTACTATATCCCAAGTTGTACGTTCTTTAGTTTGAACTTTAGAATAATTAACTTTTCCTAATTTAGCATCTCTTGAAATTTCACCTTCTGTATCTGATGAATAACTTAGTGTTCCTAAAACTGTAGCTGTACTTTCTACTTTAAGAGATGTTGTTCCAACTAATAAATCTCTTGTAACCATACCTTTAGCGATTACATTGTTACCAGCTAGATATCCAGAGTATCCTACTATAGATGTTTTTCCAAGCTCTACATTAGCACCAGCTGCATAAATAGCTCTATCAACTGTACCATTCATGAAAATATCTTGACCAGCTAAAAATACATTACCATTAATTCTTGCTGACTCTTTAATCTCTATTCTTTGAGCTGCAACGAATAAATCTCCATAAATAAGTTCATCTTCAATTACAACTTCTTTTCCTGCTATGTAAACGTTTCCGCTTACTTCTTCACCTTTTAAAGTTACATATTCTTCTGCTTTGTAAACATCTGAACTTGTTCTTGTTTTAGCAGTAATAAGCTCTGTTGTGACCATATCATTAATTTCATCTTGTGTTAAAATTTCTTCTTCTGGTACTGGTACCGGAGCAATTAATGCTGGACTATTTTCTTCTAAATCAGCAAAAACACTACCAGCAGAAAGAATTAATACTATAATAGCTAAAGCAGCTATTATACTTATTTTCTTTTTCATAACTATTCCCCTTTCAAGTCTTTAATAGCTTGCTTAAAATCCTCAGATTTTAAGACATAACTTCCAGAAACTAGTACATTAGCACCAGCTTCTTTACATTGAGCAGCAGTCTCTTTGTTAATACCACCGTCAACTTCTATATCTATATCTAAATCATTTTTATCTAAATATTCTCTTAAATCTTTTATTTTACTAAGTAATTCAGATTTGAAGCTTTGGCCACCAGCACCTGGTACAACAGTCATAACAAGAACCATATGTATATATGGAAGTACTTCATATAACTTTTCAAATGATGTATCTGGGTTAATAGCAACACCAACTTTTACTCCATTTTCAATTAGATATTTTATTATATCTAAGCAATCATCTTTATCTTTGCAAGCTTCACTATGAAAGATAATTCTATCTGCTCCATTATCAATAAAATAATCTAGAAAATATCTTGGATTAGCCGCCATTAAATGAACTTCATATGGAGTCATTGTAATTGCACTAACTTTTAATGCATAATCTTCTTGTTTTGCAACATTTTCAATGGAAACAAATTCTCCATCCATTACATCAACATGAAAATAATCTGGTTTTGCAGTCTCTAAATTGTAAAAATACTCAACTGCATTTTCTTCTGGTATGTCTAGTGTAGATATTGAAATATCTGGCATAAGCATCCCTCCTTATATTATGGTTCTGGTAAGAATGTTATATCTGAATCTTTACCAAATGTAACTGTTTGAGAACCTTTATTATAACCGTTAATTTCTAGAGAAACTGTTTGAGTTTCTTTTCCTTCAATATTAATTGTGTCGATTCCTTTTGCTTTAACTGTTATTCCACCAAATCTTGAATCTCCAACTTTAACTCCTACAGTAACATTCTTATAGTATTTTTCTATATCAGGAAGTACCTTAATTTCCTCTCCTGTCTCTGGATCTGTTGTAATTGTAGCATCAGCTTCTTGTTCAGCTTTTGCTTTAGCTTCATATTTTGTCCAGTTAATTGTAACTACCATCTTAGCATTTTGTGTAACTTTTCTTATTGTGATAGTAATTGTATCACCAACAGCTGCTTTATCAGTATTAGATTGTTTAATAACAACTCCATCCATTCCTGATGATTCTTCTTGAGTTTCAACTTGAACTTTAAATCCAGCAGTTTCAAGCATTGTTCTAGCAGCAGCTTCTTCTTTTCCTAATGTATTTGGTACATCTATCTTATCAGATCCACCACTTAATACTATTGTTAAAGCTTCATTGTCTTTAAATACAATTCCTGGTTGGATACTTTGACTTATTACTTTTCCTTCATCAACGGTATCACTTGCTTCTTGGTTAAATGTAACAACTCCTAAATATCCTAAGTCATGAAGTATTGTTTCAACTTCTTCTTTTGTCTTTCCAGACAAATCAACCATTGTTATATCTTTTGGTGCTCCAGCTTGTCTTACATATATTGTAATTTGATCTTTAACCTTAATTTTGTAATTAGGTCTATATGCTGGATCTTGTCTTACAACATAACCAGGTTCAACATCTTCTCCATTTGGATCTTTTTCTTCTTCAACATATTCAACCTTTAAGTTATGTTTTTTCTTAAAGTCTGTATCATTATAAGCAGAAACAGCTTTAGCTTCTGTCATTCTCTTTCCTTCACTGTCTTTTACTAAATTTGGTATTTGAGCATCTTTAGTTTGTCCTAAATTCATTATTAAGACTGTACCACCTAATGCCAAACTAAATAGTAAAACTGCTACACATACAAAAGATAAAATAACATGTTCTTTCATAAATGCAAAGAAACCTTTTTTCTTTTTCTTATTTCTTGGTCTTTCTTCTTCCTCTTCGTATTCATCATCTTCATCATCTTTTGCTTTTCCTTCAATATCGTATAAAGTTGAAAGCTTTTGAGTTTGAAGAGTATCGAATTTTCTTGTTCCTTTTACAAAGTCATCATTTGGTCTCTTTAATGCAGTACTTAAATCAATAAGCATTTCTGTAGCATTTTGATATCTATCATCTGGATCTTTTTCCATTGCCTTTAAAATGATATTGTTTATACTAATTGGTATTTCTGGATTTATTTTAACAGGTTCTATTGGTTCTTCTTGTACTTGCATTAATGCAACAGAAACTGGAGTATCTGCATCAAAAGGTACTCTTCCTGTTAACATTTCATACATTACAACACCTAATGAATAAATATCAGATCTACCATCTGTAGCTCCACCTTTAGCATGTTCTGGTGAAAAATAATGTACTGATCCAATTGTTGAACCAAATGCTGTTATTGTTGAATTTGAAACAGCCTTTGCTATACCGAAATCAGTAACTTTAGCCATTCCATCTTCAGTAATAATTATATTATGTGGTTTTATATCTCTATGGATTAAATTATGCTTATGAGCAGTTTCTAAAGCTGCAGCTATTTGAATTGCAATATTTAATGACCATTTCCAAGATAGTTTTCCATCTTCAACTATTATCTCTTTTAATGTTTTTCCTTGGATAAGCTCCATGACTATGTAGTAAACGTCACCTTCGTTTCCTACATCAAATATAGAAACTATATTAGGATGTGTAAGTCCTGCTGCCGTTTGAGCTTCAGATTTAAATCTTCTAATAAATTCCACGTCTGTAATAAACTCTTCATTTAAAACTTTAACAGCAACAAATCTGTTAAGTACGTGGTCATTAGCTCTATAAACAGTAGCCATTCCACCTTTTCCTATAACTTCTAATATTTCATACCTATTTGCAAGCATTCTTCCTATTAGATTCATATTTTTTTCTCCTCTTTATAACCATCTATTTTATTCTCTATTATCAATAACTATTACTGATATATTATCAATTCCACCTGCAGCATTTGCTTCATCTATCAAAGCTCCTGTTGTATCATCATTTGTTTCGCAAATTATATCGCAAATGTCATCTTCTCTAACCATATTTGTTAAGCCATCTGAACACATTACAATAACATCATTCCTATTGAATACTGTATATATTAAATCAGGTTTAACCTCTTCATCTGTTCCTAAAGCTCTAGTAAGTAAATTTTTCTTTGGATGATTATAAGACTCTTCTCTTGTAATATCTCCATCACGAATTAGTTGTTCAACATAACTATGGTCTGTTGTGATCTTTTTAATTCCATTTTTCCTAATTCTATAGACTCTGCTATCTCCTATATGACCAATATAAAGTTTACTCTTATATATCATTACAACTTCTATTGTTGTTCCCATATCTTGAAGTTCTTCGTCCTGTTCAGATTCTTCATAAATAGCAGAATTAGCAAATTCTATTGCTTCTTCTACTAATCCTAGTAATGAATCTTTATCTTTTGGTCTTGATTCAAATTGATCTAATATGTATTTACTTACAGCAGTAATAGCAACTTTACTTGCTATTTCTCCGCCTTTGTAGCCTCCCATTCCATCGGCTAATATACATAGTTTCAATCCATTTGAATTTGCTTCAGATACAAACAAACTATCTTGATTCATGGATCTATGCATGCCAATATCTGTCTTCGAATAAATTTTCACACTAATTCTCCTTTTTCAATTCTGCTTTTCTAAGTTGTCCACAAGCTGCGTCAATATCAGACCCAAGCTCTCGTCTTATTGTAGCTACAATCCCATTATCATTTAGATAATCTCTAAATTTGATAATATTTTCATTTGTACTTTTGCTATATTTACCATTTTCTATTGGATTAATAGGAATTAAATTAACATGACAAAGCATTCCTTTTAAAAGTTTAACTAATTCTTTAGCATCATCTAAATTATCATTATTATCTTTAGCTAAAGCATATTCAAAAGATATTCTTCTATTAGTTACTTTTAAATAATCTTTACATGCTTTTATTAATTCTTCAATTGGATATGCATCATTTACAGGCATCATACTTGAACGTTTTTTATTATTACTTGCATGTAGTGAAATTGAAAGTGTACATTGTATATTTTCTTCTGCTAATCTGTAAATGTTTGGAACAAGTCCTGAAGTTGATATAGAAATATGTCTTGTTCCTATATTTAATCCTTTAGGATGATTAATAATGTTAATTGCTTTAATAACATTATCATAATTATCTAAAGGTTCTCCAATTCCCATAAAAACTATGTTAGATATTCTTATGTTTTCTTCTCTTTGTATTGCTAATAATTGTTCTAGTATTTCTCCCGCTTCTAGATTTCTTCCAAAAGGAATACCTGTTGAAGCACAGAACTTGCATCCCATCTTACAACCAACTTGTGAAGAAACACATACTGTATATCCATATTTATATTGCATTAGAACTGATTCTATTGCATTCCCATCTAAAAGATCAAAAAGGTATTTCTTTGTTCCATCTTTTGATTCTAATTTTCTAATAATTTTAAAGTTATGAAGGTCATAGTTTTCCTTTAACTTTTCACGTAAATCTTTAGAAAGATTAGTCATATCATCTATTGATGTAACATTTTCTTGGTTAATCCATTTAAATATCTGTTCAGCTCTAAATGGCTTTTCACCAAGTTTTTCCATTTCGATTTTTAGTTCATCGTATGTAAAACTTTTTAAGTTCGTTTTCAAAGCTAGTCCTCCATACTATTTTTACATTTACCATATTAGCATATAGGAATAGTTTTTTCAATAATTTAGCATGAAAAAAAACTTCTAATCAAAGCATTTTTAATACACTTTAATCAGAAGTTTATTATTTATTATTATTCATATTCTTTTATTAAATTTATTATTAATTGTGCCTTAGTTTCCCATGTATTATCTAAAGCATCTTTTTCTAATAATTCATAATACTTATCATCTTTATTCTTCGATATTTCCACTAATTCATCACATATTTTTATAAATTCATCAGTATTATTTGCAATCTTTACTGATTCATACTTTTTACATTCTTTCATAGCTGTTGTAACTATAGGTTTTCCAAGAGCCATATATTCAAACAATTTAAGTGGTGAAGTTGCCTGTGTTATATCGTTTACTAAAAATGGTATTGTACAAACTGTAAATTTAGAAGCATAATATGGAAGTTCTTCGTATTTCTTAGGACCTAAGAAATAGATATTAGGATATTTCTCTAAATTTGCTTCATCATATGAACCATCATATTTAATTCCTAAAAGAACTATATTATAAGTTGGTCTATCTTTAGCAAGTTTTTTAATCATATCATAGTCAAACCAATTAGCCATAGCTCCATAGTAACCTATGATTGGTTTTCCTTCTTCTAATATTTTCTTAAATGTGCTATCAAAAGTAACTTCTTTATCAAGTTTAGCAAAATGGTCATAATCAACGCCATTACATGAAAATACCATTTTTTCTTTGCCTCTTCTATCTACTACATCTTTTTCTAAAGCATCAGCAGTTACTACAACAAAGGTATTTTCTTTATCTTCCATCATTCTTTCATACTTTTCAGTAATGTTTGGTGGAAGTTCATTCATTCCAAGTAGTTTTGGATTAATATCATCTATGTACTCATAAATTATTTTATATCCATCAGCTATGAAATTATCTAAATCATTAACACTTAATGTTGCATCTGTAGAATAGAATTGAACATATTTAGGTTTATCATACTTTCTAATTTCTTCTAAAAGTAACTTTTGCATAGCTCTATTATTAAAATTTACTAATACAAGATTATCTTCTATTTTCTTATATGTTCTAACCTTATCAGTAACTGTTGTAATCTCATAGAATACTAAGCAACCTTTTTTTGCCAAATATCTTGCAATATGTTGTGGTCTTTGAAAAAGTGGTACATTCCATCCAAAAAAGCTTCTCCAAAGAATTACTCTATCGTAATTGCCTTCTAACAATGAATCTATATCTTTTCTAATCTTTTTATTATTTAACTTTATTTTTAAGAATCCAAAGATATTTACTCTAGATAAATATTTAGCTCTTAAATATAAATAAACTTTTTTAATAGCATTTCCAAGTCCATCTTTTTTTATTATAGTTACAAACTTGCTAATTCTATAACCCATCTTTACCCCTTTTTAGTCATCTAAAATCTTATTAATAATTTCCATATGTTCTTCAATCGCTTGTTTCTCTAATTTCTTAGTAACATCGATTTCTTTTTTATTAATCTTTATATTATTCTTTAAAGCATAATCAAGCGCTTTATCTAATGATTCCTCATTTATTTTTGTATATGAAAGAAACATCTCTGGTAAGCCATATTTTTCTTTTAAGTCATTCATTTTATTTTCATAATGATGATGCATATCACAAATAATATGAATTGAAGGAATTCCAAATTTTAGTGATAATAAAGACGCATGATATCTCATATCTACCATATAATCACATGATAAAAAGGCTTTAGAAATATCATTATATGATTGATAATATGGTAAAACTTCAATTTTATCTTCCATCTTAGAATTATCAACTAGTTTTCTTAGTTCTTCACTATCATAATTATTATAATTATAGAAAGGAATTGCTTTGAATTTTACTTTTTTATTATTACCATCAAAATAATTGTTTAACCATTGTAAAATATTAGACAATTTCTCTATATCATTAAAGCCTAATAAAACCAGACCTACTACTATCTCATCATTATTCTTAAGCTTATATTCTTTACTGTCTAATGAGAAAGCTAAATCCTTTATAACTTGAATTTTTTCCAAGTTCTTAATTCCGCTCTTTTTTAAAGTCTTTATACTATTTGCATCTCTTAATGAAAAGTATTCTGATTTATCTATTATCTCATCTAACTTAGCTATATATTCTTCATTAGATAATTCTTTAGACGAGCTAAGTCCAACGCAATAAACCTTCTTATTATTAATAATTGCCGCTAAAGACAATTCTATTAATACTGTTGCAGTATTATACTTATAAGATTCAGGATCATCATAAAACTTATCTTCGATTATAGCTCCACCGCCAAATATAATCTTATCAAAATAATTAGCTAAAAAGTTTATATCCAAATTAGTTTTTGGATAATGGATATAATTTATATTGCTATAATTAATAAGTTTGTATTTAGGATTATCAACAATCATAACCGTAATTGAAGTTTTAGTAGAATCCATTTTTTCCAATATTGATTGCATCATAAGTTCATCACCAGAATTTGGTGCTCCATAAAATCCAACTAATAAAACTTTTTGTTTTTCAGTTGGCTTTAAACTTAATAATTCAATATTAGTATTTTCCAATTGTGTAGTTTTTCTTGAAACTGAACACATTTCTGCATAAATATTTTCTAATTTTAAATTCGTTAAATATATTTGCTGTTTTAACTCTTCAACTTCTTTTTTTAAACCGATCTCATCATTTTGAATCGAATCATTTAACATTTTAAAATTATTATGGAAAAATCTATAAATTCTTGATTTTTTAAATAATTTTTTAAACATAAGGAAATCAATAGCTCCTTTACTTAATCTTATTAGATATTTCCTTTGCTTCAAACATACAATCTTCCATACAATTATATGTCCATCCGCCGTATCTTCCGATTGTATAGATGTTACTCTTTTCAAATTTCTCTTTTAATTTAGCAACATCTTCATTAGTTTTTGTTGTAATATGAACATAAGCAGGATTCATAACTATTGTAGAATGTGCTATAAGTTCCATATCTTCAGTAACTATACCTTGTTTTCTTAAGTTCTCAATTGTTAAATCTAATTGTCTATCTATTTCTTCTTGAGTTATTACATCATTCTTATTATAACCAATTTCTATGTACATACTTAGTTTATCTGTACCTAAAATATTGTCATAAAAGCCGATTCTATAATAATTGTATTCTTTTTCTGGAATATACATCCAATGTTCTTTCTTATATGGAGATTTATAATTAAAGCCTAAGTTGAAAACTAATACTTTATTATATGACATCTCGCTTTCAAGTTTACTATATTCTTCATTATTAAATAATGGTAAGAAATGATTTAATGGCATACTATTTACTAAATATTCATATTTGTATTCTTCACCATCTTTAGTAGTAACTATTTTATTTTCTTCATCAACTTTAACTACTTCTGTATTTAATAACACTCTTTCTTTATCCAATTTATCATAAAGAATCTTCATAAAAGATCCTGCTCCATTTCTTGGATATAAAAATGTATTATTATAAGAACTATCTTGTTCTTTTTTCATATTGTCTATTATTTGTTTAATATTTGCATAAGGGAAAAATCTTCCCATAGCATCTTTATCAAGTTGTGTAAGATCAACAGCATAAAGTTTTTCATTATATGGTTTTAAAAATTTCTCTGTTATAGATTTACCAAATTTTCCATAAAGCATATCTAGAAAATTATCATAATCTTCTTTTTCTTCTTTATTAAATAAATCGTATAAGCAATCAATAAATTCTTGTTTTTCTAATTGATGAATATTAGTTTGAAATGGATAATCTATCAAAGCTCCTTTATAACTAATCTTTGTGCATTTTTCATTATAGATAATATCATCATCATCAACTTCATCCATAAAGAATTTCTTAAATTCTTCATCTTTAAAATGGAAGAAATGTCCAGCATAATCCCAAACAAAATCTCCATCTCTTATTGTTCTACAATATCCACCATATTCATTTTCTTTTTCTAATATTAAGTAATCTTCATCTTTCAAGTAATTTGCAAGTGTCAAGTTAGATATACCCGCACCTAATAATAAATACTTTACTTCTCTCATTTGCATCATCCTTTATTTATTAATTCTTTCAACAAGTTCATCAAACTTTTTAGCAACTTCCACAGAGTCAAATTCTTTACATGCATCTTTATTCATTTCTACTGTATAGCCTTTATTTATTATAAGCCATAGATAATTTCTTATTTCTTCAATGCTATAAGTTAATAATAAACCATTGATTCTTCTAATAATATCAGCACTTACACCTTCTTGCATAGTAATAGCCATAATTTTATTACCAGAACCTATATTATCAGCAAGTTTAGCAGCGCAGAATATATTCTTTGGATAAACTTCTTGAATATTTGCATCAATTAGTATTAACCAATCACTTTCAGACATAAGTCTTAAACTATCAAGATATTTTACACTTTTTCTAACATGTATGCAGTCTGTTAATTCCTCATTAATGATATACAATTTATCATTATCAGATAAACTTCCAAAGAAATTAAACTCTACTTTTTCTGATAGTTTTTCATCATCATCTTTTAGTCTTTTTATTGCTTCAAACAATAATTTAGGAGTTCTTATATCATCTAATCCTCCAACATAAGTCATAACAAGCTTATCTGATTTCTTTTCTGCTGTTTTAGGATATAAATCACTTGCAAAAGAGTGATTTAATATAACAGCTTTATTATTTTCCTTTTCACCATAAGCTGAAAGCATATATTCTTTTTGTTCATTACTATTAAAGATACAATAATCAGCCATTTTTATTATATTGTCTTGTAATTTTTTAGGTCCTTTTAATAGTTTCTTCTCATTTTTCTTAGTGCGGATTTTAAACAAACAATTTTTAATTATTCTTCTTGGTGAAATAACATTTCTTATTTTAAGTCTATAATAACTTCTAAGTTGCCAAGGATTATATTCTTTTATACTCAATTTTGTATATGGATTATCCGCTATAGGATCTCCAAAAGATGCAATCCATGTAACTTCTGGTTTGATTTTCTTTATTTCTATACCTACTTCATGTGATTCTGGTGGCATAGAGCGAGTCATAACAATATCATATTTATCCATATTATCTTTGAAATAATTAATTGCATCTCTTTTCCATGAAGCCAAATCCTTTGCCTTAGAATATATACAATTAATATTTTCACTTTCAGGAAGATAATCCTCATTACTATATGACCATAAATCTATTTTCTTTTGAGTAAAAACATCAAATTGATTTTTAGATTTTCTAAGTAACTTATATGTAACTAATCCTTCTGATGAATTCACTGGTGGATAAAACCAACTAATTACCAATATTTTTTTCATACTATCTATCCTCTCATTATTTTTCCCGCAAAGGCCAATATCTTACTTGATCTATTTGGATTTCTTTTTACTGTATTAAAGTCGCATTTTCTAGCATACTTTATTTGACTCATCTGGTTAACTCTCTCATAAAGTTCTTCATCTTTTTCTTTTAGGAACACATCAAATTGTTTTATTTCATCTCTAATTTCTTTACTACCTTTTTTAGTATATACGCAGTAAATATAATAATGTGTAACAAGCATATAGTATATGATTAAACTCATATATTCCTTTTTATTATCAGACAATTCTGGTTTTATATTACAATAATACTCAACCAAGAATCTCATTACCTTTTCATGGTTAGCTCTGTTTCTTACGAAATTGTCAAGATTCATACTTTGATCTGGACGACCAATATAATATCTATAAATATCTAAATTATAATACTTAATTGTATTTATCTCTTTTATTGGCATACAGTTAAATTGCATATCTACATAGAAAGTTTTTTCAAAAAGTTCTACTCCTGCTTTTCTTAATGTTTCAGTTTTATATGTAGATGTTGCCATTACAAAATATTCTCCATGTAATATTTCTAGGTCCATAGTATCAAAATCATATTCTTTTCCGTCTTCTAAATCTTTATACTCAAGAAATTCACTAGCACCATTATATACATGTTCTTTAGAATAGTTTGTTATAACAAGATCTGCATCATCTTTTTTCAAGTTTTTAACAAAAGTAACGAAATCTTTTGAATTAACCCAATCATCACTATCAATTACTCTATAATATTTTCCAGTAGCATTTTTTAGGCCAGCATTCACACCAGATCCATGTCCACCATTTTCTTTATCAATTACAACAACCGTATTTGGATACTTCTTCTCATACTCTCTAAGAATATTAATAGAATTATCTTTACTTCCGTCATTAATTGTTATTATTTCTATGTCATCTAAAACTTCATCTATTAACATAGAATCTAGACAACGTGAAATGTATTTTTCTGTGTTATATACTGGTACTGCTATTGTTAATATTTTCATCAAATCACTCCTTCTTATAATCCAACAGATTTTTTATATGCTTCGCACACCTCTTCTGCTTTTCCAACCATTTGAATCTTACCATGTTCAATCCATACAGCTCTATCACATATTTTCTTAATTTGTTCTATTGAATGAGAAACAAAAAGTACTGTAGTTCCTCCACCTATCATGCTTCTCATCTTATTTTCACTTTTTTGTTGAAAAGCCATATCTCCAACAGATAGAATTTCATCAACTATTAATATTTCTGGATCTACTACAGTCGCAATAGAGAAAGCTAGTCTTGCAACCATACCAGAAGAAAAGTTTTTAACTGGTACTTCCAAGAAATCCTTTAATTCTGAGAATTCAACAATTTCATCAAACTTACTGTCAATGAAATCTTTAGAATATCCCATAACTGCACCATTTAAATAAATGTTTTCTCTTGCAGTAAGTTCCATATCAAAACCTGCACCAAGTTCTATCATAGGGCAGATATTTCCATATACTTCAACATTACCTTTAGTTGGTTTCATAACTCCTGCTATTACTTTTAGAAGAGTTGATTTTCCAGCACCATTGCTACCGACAAATCCAACAACTTCTCCTTTTTCCACTTCGAAATCAACATCAGAAAGTGCCCAGAATTCATTAACTTTCTTTTTATCTTTTTTCTTAAATAAATCTACAAATCCTTGCTTCAACGAAAAGTTTTTTTCTATCCCAAGATTAAATTTCATTGAAACATTATTAACTTTAATCATCATAACTCTCAACTCCTCCTATACATAATAGATAAATTTATCTTGGGTTTTTCTAAATACGATAACTCCTACAGCTAGCACTACTAGTGCTGAGAAGAAGCTAACCGCAAATGAAAATAGAGTTGGTACATTATGATATAAAATTATAGTTCTTGCAAATGTTACATAATGATACATAGGATTCAACTTTAATATTATTTGTAGATTTGGTGAAATCACATTAATATCATACATAATTGGTGTTAAATATGTCCAAATCATTGTGATAATACCATAAATGTAAAACAAGTCTCTTAAAAATACTGCAATTGATGCTAGTAATAAACTCATTCCAAGAGTAAACATGAACAAACATAAAACAACAAATGGTAATAATATATGCCATACACATAGTCCTGTACCTGTAAGAATTATTACTCCATATAATGGAATAAGTGTTAATAAAAAGTTAATTCCAACAAATAAACATTTTTCTAAAGGAAAAATATATTTAGGAATATAAATCTTATTTAGTAATGCAAAGTTTGCAACTACTGAACTCATAGAAAGGTTTGTAGCTTCTGTCATATAGTTAAACATTACTAAACCTGTTAATAAATACGCTAAATAACTAACACCTGGTGTTGAAAATTTAAACACATTTGAAAATACAATTGCCATAACAGCCATTGTAAGTAATGGATATAATAAACTCCATACAACACCTAGTATTGATCTTTTGTACTTAACCTTAAAATCCCTACTAACTAATTGCGAAAGTAAAAATGAATACTTTTTAAAGTTAGTAATAATATTCTTTAGCATAAAAAACCTCCATATTTTTTAGTGTATTCGCACACAAAATCTCATTTTGAATTATATAACAAAAACTCTTTAAATTCAACAAAATAAAGAAAAAAGAAACATATTTTACTATGTTTCTTTTTTCTCTTAGTCAATATTTATTTTCTCTTTAATTACATACTCTGGTCTACCCTTAGATTCATCATAAATTCTAGTAATATATTCTGCAATCAGCCATAAAGACAATAATTGAATTCCAGCAAAAAATGTAACTGTAACCATTATAGATGTCCAACCAGGTGTTAAGTTATTCCATTCAAATGCAAATGAAAGAATTGAATATACTAATATAACAAATGATAAAATCATTGAAAAAATACCAAGTGATCCAACTATCTTCATTGGCTTAGTTGAAAAACTAATAATACCATCTTTAGCTAATTTCATCATCTTTCTAAATGGATATTTAGTTTTTCCGAATTCTCTCTTAGGTCTTTCATATAAGAATTCTTTTTGTTCAAATCCAACCCAACTAAATAAGCCTCTTAAGAATTTATTATGTTCCGGCATTGAATTTACAACATCTACAACTTTTCTATCTACTAATCTAAAATCACCAGTATTTTTAGGTATTTCAACATCTGACATTGAATTTAAGAAGTCATAAAACATCTTAGCTGTTAATAATTTAAAAACTGATTCTCCTTTTCTTGAATGTCTTTTGCCATATATTACCTCACTTCCTTCTTCCCAAAGTTTTAACATTTCAGGAAGTAATTCTGGTGGATCTTGTAAATCTGCATCCATAATTAATATAACATCACCTGTTACATATTTTAATCCTGCTGTAACTGCAGCTTGATGGCCAAAATTTCTCGAAAAAGATATTATTTTTACCTTATGATTTTCAGCGGCAAATCCTTTTAGTATTTCTAAAGTTCTATCTTTTGAGCCATCATTAACAAATATAATTTCATAATCATATTCATTCAAATTTTCTAGAACATTTACAGTTCTTGCATAGCAAGCATTTGCAACTTCTTCTTCA
>JAEEGL011313561.1_pt1 | contig 31354 bp, 30 predicted proteins | sample 9134231 | NCBI WGS metagenome assembly JAEEGL01 (sample SAMN16246548, study PRJNA631951) | gut metagenome | biome: gut microbiome; feature: rumen; material: fiber-attached | host: Bos | place: Iran: Karaj | collected 2018-10
ACTAATATTTAAACCACCACTATACACATTTACAAAATGAGAGAAAGCACGATCGGTATTAAGAGAAGTCCAATAGTAACCCAGTGTTGTTTCGTTAATAAAATTACTGGTGCCACTGCGATAGCCACCATAGGTAAAATCGTATGGTGCAAAGAGAGCTTTATTGGCACTTGTAATTGTGCCTTTGGTTTTTAGATAAATGTATTGAGCTTCGGTAGGAAGATCCCAGTTTTTGGGGCAGATAGAGGTCGTCACGCTATAGCCATCAGTCTTGTCGTAGGTGGTCGTGTCGGCTGTAGCGGCTGCATAGGTATAATAGCTAGCCACATTGCTATCAAAGGTGGTGCCATTTACGGTATAGCTAGTGATGGTGTGATTGTTTAGATTATTTGGAGTGTTGATATTCGCCGCATTGGTACGATTAGAGTAATTATTGGAAGAAGCTGGCAAAATAAAATTCGAGGAGATGTCCGTATCGTCAGGAGTCAATGTAATATCTACTGTGCTACCAAGATTAAGATTGGTTGTCATCCAACATTTACTATCAGCAAGTTTAGAAACATTGTATGAACGTTCTGTGCCATCACGGATGTCTATGAGTGTAGCACCAGGAGCGTTGATGGCAGTAGTGATGTCTGAGTTATAGCAAGTTTCTGGAGACATATCTTGCATGGTGTTGTGATTTATAGTTTTTTCAGTGTCTGATGGTGCAGTGGTGGTAAGATCGGCCAAGGTAGCTTGTTTCCATTGAGCATAAAGAGTGATGGTGCTGCCGGTTGCAGTTAAATTGGTAACCGCTTCTCGGTCTTTATACCAATCGCCAGTGCCGTCAACAGCCGTATTCCAACCCCAGAAAGTCCAGAGCTTGTCAGCCTGTCCAACGATAGTATTATTATTGGCGTCAGTATAGCTAGCCCCAGTTGGAGCGGTAAAATCCTCTGCAATAAGCCGTTCAGTGACACCCTCTTGGATAATCTGACTCGTCATAGTACCAGTACCATCGTTAGAATTATAATTAATAGCATATTGGGCACAAGCGATGTCCATGGTGAGGTAATAAACTATTGCGCCATTATTTGCCATTTCATAAGCTCCTGGCACTATATTGTGATCTACTTTTACGCCGTAGTTGACGCTTAATGTGTCATTAATGTTACTATTTGGGCTAGAAGTCTGGGTGGTGGTTCTGATTGGAACCGCAGTCGTGGATAAAGCGGAAAAAACAGTGCTAGAAGTCGGATTAGAATTTAGAGTATATCCCCATTTATTAGTATTGGATTCATGCTTTAAGGCGTTTGTTTCATCTACGGCTGCAAAATAAGTGCCAGTTGTATTATTGGCACCATCACCATTTAAATATAAGTTATTGTCGGTAGTAGTGGCAAAAGAGAGATTATAGCCATTCCTACAGTCTGAAATTACTGTAATGGATTCCTTTTGAATGGAAACGCCTTCACCCGCTGGAGAGGCATTAATAACAACATTGTCATTAGTGGTGATGGTAGCAGAATAAGCAAAAACATTGGAGCTTAAAAGGACAGAAAAGAACAAACAAGATAGCAAAACAATAGTCTTGTCGTACGAAGAAAAATTGACATGGCTAAATAACCATTTTTGTTTTTGTTTTTTGTTTTTCATCAAAAATTGTTTTTATTTTTAATGTATGACCTTTTGTGGTTTTAATTATATTACTTATGTTTAAAAATGTCAAGAAAAATATTAATATTTTTAAAATTTTAAAAGCTGAGCAGCAAAAAAATCATAATAGGCATAGTAATGACGGATAGAGCTGTGGAAATGGTGACTAATTCGGAAGATTCGATATTGTTACCGCCATATTTAGTAGCAAAAAGCCCGAGCGAAGTAGCAGTGGGCAAAGCTTGGATAAGAGTGCATACACTAATGACTTCTACTGGAAACTTTAGCGCAGTAAGCACGCCAAAAGTAATCAGTGGACCAAGAATAAGCTGTGACAAAGCAACTATTACTAGGCGCCATTTTCTAGCAAGTGTTCTAAAGTCAGCGTGAGAGAGCATGAAACCGATACAAATGATTGAAAGTGGAGTGGTGGCGCCACCGACAAAACCAACGGAGTCCATAATAAAGTTTGGGAGCCTTAACCCGGTTAAGAAAAGCACCATACCAAAGAGCACCGCCAAAATATTAGGATTAGTAACAACACTTTTGATAAGTTTCAGTGAGAGCTTATGTTCGAAAAGCCAAATGCCATACGAAAAAAGTGCTACATTGAAAGCAATAATAAATCCACAATAAGCGACGACGCCGGTCGAACCAAAAGTATTCACCACAATAGGATAACCGAGAAAAGTAGCATTATTAAAAATGAAAGCAAACTGAGATTCAAAACGTAGTTCTCCTTTAAACCACCATTTATTAAAAAGAATTCTTGAAAGAATAATCAAAATAAGCATAATGAAAATGCCAGCAACCAACCCGGCAAAGAAAAGATTTAACATGCTTTCGTCGTAAGTGGCTGGAAAAGCGACAAAGAGCGAAGCGGGCATAAAAACTGTGAGTAAAAGGTTGGTCAATTCTTTATTAGTGCCGGTACTGATTAATTTCCATTTACCGAGACAAAAGCCGAGAATCAGGATGAGCGCAATAGCGCCAAGACGAGCATAAAATTCAGATAGTTCGATCTGCATAAGTTTATTTTAACACAATTTTATCCGCTTTTCTTCCCTACTCCACCGCGAAGTTTAAGAATTTTACTGGCTTGGCGAATAGCGTCATCAAAACCATCATAGATTTTGAGGCTTTGGCCAAAAAAAGCTTTAAGTTCTGATTTAATATCATTAAATTGTGAAGAGGCGAGGATGATTTCTTGAGGTTCAAAATTTGAAGTTTTGGCGAGGAAGAGCTTAAGAGTATGGTTGATCTCCTCGGAAGTTAGTTCCCCATCATCAATTTTGGATGGCCAAGTATCCAGATTTAATACTTTAATATTTCTTTTGAGGCGGAACAAAAAATTACGAAAATTGATGGTCTTTGACACGGCTTTTGTAGACAAAACCAACACATCGCGTTTTATAAAAGTATCAGGCATTTTTAGTTCCAGTCCGAGAAATCTTTGATCACTAAATTTACGTTGAAAATATTTGAGGCTAGTAAGACTGAGTAAATAATTTGCAAAGATAATTAAATCCACTTTACCAACGTAAGGTCTTAGTGATTTTATTGCAATTTGGCGGGCAGCGCGAGGATTGGTAAGAATTTCGTCAGCTTCACGCCAATTGATCACGCGAATAACCTCAACAATCGAAAGCGTTTCATCTAAACGATCGGCAAAAAATTCGCCGCCATAACCACTATCAAAAACTACAATTTTTAGCATTAAAATATCCTTTCTCCTCCGTATAAGCGATTTTAACATGCTATTTTTGACGATTGAGAAATTTTTTTAACAAAACGCTACATTTGTCCATTATCGATTGTTTTTTAAAAATTAGCTCTTGAAAGAACTAGAAAGTAGGTTTGAAAATTTTAAGATAATAAAAAAGACAAGGTTTACGATAATAATAGTGGCGCCAGTTGGGGTATTTAGAGAATATGAGGCAATAAGGCCAACGAGGAAAGCCAAAATTGCAATAAGTGCGCTGGAGATGATGGTAGAGCGATAAGTTTTTGAAAATAATCCAGCGGAAAGGACTGGAAAAATAATCAAACCCGAAATAAGTAGAGCCCCCATCAGTCGCATACCGAGAACTACGACGATTGAACAAAGAACAGCAAAAGCCAAATGATAAAGTTTGGTGTTGACGCCAATTGATTTTGCAAAAGTTTCATCAAAAGTAATACTAAAAATTTGGTGGTGAGAAAATAAATATAATAAGGATATAGCGATTGTTAGGATGACCGTTATAAGAATGTCAGTATTACTGATTGATAAAATACTGCCAAAGAGATAACTATTAATATCAACATTAGTGCCAGTAAGAGAAACTATAAAGGTACCGACAGCGAGAGCGCTAATAGAAACTAGGGCGATTGCGGCGTCTCCATGGATTATGTTGGATTCGGTAAGTTGGAGAATAAAAAACGAAGCAATGATAACAATGGGGATAGCAAATTGAATAGGAGCCAGACCGAGTACAGAGGCAATAGCAAAGGCGCCAAACCCAACATGAGAAAGGCCGTCGCCAATCATAGAATTTTTACGGAGCACTAGTGGTGTGCCGATTAAGGCGGCGCAAAAAGAGAGCAAGACTCCTACGATAAGAGCACGAATCATAAAAGAATATGAGAATATTTCGATGAGGTTATTAATGACCATGGAGCCTCCTAACAAAATCTTTAGTGGAACCGAAAAAGAAATCTTGGCCACGAAGAGATAAAATTTTATCGCCAATAAGATTGTCGTGATCTAGATCATGTGTAACCATTAAAATCGTAATTTTAAACTCACGATTTAGTTTGATAATCAGCCGATAAAGCTCGGCTTTGGAGTGAGCGTCAAGATTATTGGACGGTTCATCTAAAATTAACATTTTTGAAGTAGCACATAAGCTTCGGGCAAGCAAAACTTTCTGACGTTGGCCGCCAGATAAATCAGCAAAACTAGTATCTCTTAACTCTTCAATACCAAGCAACCGAAGGTTCTGGAGTGCTATTTTTTTATCAGTGGCGGTATAAAATGGTTTAAAACATTTTTGGCCGAGAGTACCAGAAAGCACAATCTCAAAAACTGAGGCCGGAAAATGCGCATCGACGCGAGTTTCTTGAGGCATATAACCGATACTATTGCGTTCGAGCCTATCGTAAATAATTTTTCCTTTGGTTGGCTTAACGAGTCCAAGAAGCCCGCGAATTAAAGTAGTTTTACCGGAACCGTTTTCGCCAACAATGCAAATAAAATCACCTTCTGCGATGTTAAAATTAAGATTTTTTAGTACCGGATGACCATCGTAACCGAGGGTGAGATTTTGGCATTTTATGAGATTCATTAATACAGAGCCTCCTTTAAGACGATGAGATTGTCTCGCATAATATCGACATAGGTTTTACCGGAGTCAAAGTCGTTTTTTGAAATATTATGGGCGGTATGAAATTCAAGAACCTGAGCGCCGGTAGAGCGAGCAATCTCGTCAGCAATCAGTCCACCACTAAGTTCAATTCGAAAAATCACGGGAACGCCTAAGCTTTTTACCTTATCAACAAGAAAAGCAATAGTGCTAGCACTCGCTTCGGTTTGTTCAGAACAACCTGGAAAAGCAGCAAAATAGTCTAAACCATAGTCATCAACAAAATAGCGAAGCGGAAAACGATCGCCAAAAATTAATGTCTTGCGTTTAGCATTTTGAATGAGAGCCTCAATTTCGGCATCGATAGTTTTGAGCTCACTAATGTAGGCAGTAGCATTTTCGAGATATTTTGATTCGGTTGGGTTTTGGGCAGTAAATTCTTCAGAAACAGACTCGATAATTTGAATGGAATTTTTAAGACTAGTCCAGACATGTTCGTCGATTTCGGATTCATTGGTTGCATGATTATGTTCGTGAATATTTTCCATACCTGAAATAATTTCTTCTTTTTTGACTTCAACAAGATCCAAAAGTTTAATGACTTTGGTTTTGGCTAAATCAATATCTTTTAGAACGTTTTCGATCCAATAGTCGGATTCGCCACCAGTATAAATAAAAAAATCGCTAGTTTTGATGTCAATAATATCCTGAGGAGTTGGTTCAAAATCATGTGTTTCTACGCCAGGACTAACTAGCATTTTGAGACTGGTATTTGGAATATCTTTCGTGATAGCCCGAGCAAAGTCATAGCTCGGAAAATTAGTGGTGACGATGCTAAGAGTAGTGACTTTCCTTCTATTTTGAAAAGTAAGAAGGCCAATTATTGCAAGGACCGAAATAATTAATAGAGCAATAATTGATTGAACGGGTTTTTTCATAACTTAAAAGACATGGTGGGTGATGAGGGGCTCGAACCCCCGACCTTCTCGGTGTAAACGAGACGCTCTAGCCAACTGAGCTAATCACCCATGATGCGTATTATAACACAGGGGTCATTTTTTGACAAATTTGCGAGTGACATCAAACTTCTCCATATAGAGACCCAGCATGAGGCGGGTTTGAGAATAAAAAGCAGCGAGGGACTGATAAAGAATAGACGTAATTGGCATCAAAATCCATTGCAGAATCATGAGTAAGCCCTTCCCTTTACGATATTTAGCTGGACGTTTTGGTAACATTTTGAGTGAAACTAAAATGGAGACGATTAAACCGATAGAGGCAAAAGTTTCGACAATACTAACGATGTTTGGCACGTTATAAGCAACCATGGCGCGAGAAGATAGGTTCATAATCATTGGTACCCAGCCACCAAAAGCGACAATTGGAGCAAGGATGGCGAGAGTAACATGCCCATCAAGGAGTCGCCAAAATTTTGGGAAAAGTTGCCAAAATGGCATAAGACGACGCTCGCGACGAACAAATAATTTGGTACCAACATAGGCAATATCACTCGCACCGTAATACCAACGACGAACCTGGACAAACTGAGCTTTAATGGTTTTCCAAAGGGTTTCATCGATTACTGCGTCTTGATAAATAGGTATACGAATCGGTAAGACAGAATAATCACCATTAAAGAAGAAGAGACTGCGCCAATATTGATGACCATCTTCCACAATAGTACGTTTAGACCAAAATCCCATGGCTTTGAGGGCTTGAAGTGGTTGCGAATGTGAAGCAAAATTACGCAAAGCATGTGGACGCATGGTAGTAATGACATTAAAAAATGAATTAGAAACGGCAATAATACGAGTAGGCGCTGGTGCATCCCAAATATTATTCATAAAAAGCGACACGGGCTGATAACTCAAGTGCTGACGATTTGGGTGAGTGATGAATTCGTAAGCAACAGAATCAAGATACTTGGGGGCCATACGGTTGTCGCTGTCTAGAGAAGTCACAATGATGTTTTCAATGGGTAAGTGTTGTTTTTCTACATATTTGGCAACGTGCTCACCGGCATAAACGAGATTTGGGCCTTTGCCAATTACTTCGCCTGGTAGATTGGCTGGATGTTTAACAATGATAAAATCTTTGAAAGTGTTTTGGTATTTTTTGGCAAGTTTCATAGCGGTGTTTTCCATAGTTTCACCACCACGTTCTTCATAAGCAAGTACAAAAATAATCCGATTATTGGGAAAAGTAGTATTTTTGACTGCTTCAATAGAGGGACCTAATACCTCTTCTTCTTCATTATAAGCGGTCATGATAACGGCGTGGAGAATTTTGGTAGGATTAGGATATTCTTTGCCCATGGCCGCCATTAACTTTAGGTTTTCGAGATGCTTTTCAAAGTGATAGCTGTGGTTATTGTCATCACGAAGACGTTCGTAAGAATCATGGGGATGTTCAAGGTCTTCTACGCGTTTTCGCCAATCAACTTTTTCGGCGCGTTTTAAAACTTCGTAGCCTTGAACCGTACGGTAGGCTACACTAATAGCCTTGACTAAAGTCGAAGCAATAATAATGAATAAATAAATACTGCCGAGCACAGGATCAAGCCATGATAAAATGAACAATAAAATTATAGCCCCATACGAAATTAGACCAGGTAGAATTTCAAGAAAACGATAAAGGCGAGTGCGTTTTCCTTGAGGAATTTCAAGATTTTTGCGCATTAAATTTCTCCAAGCAGTCTAGTTAAGACAAGGAATGAGCCAAGAATAAGTGCCGCGGTAATAAGTAAAAAGAATTTAGTCATGCCGCCACCACGCTTATGAAATATACGAGTAGCGAGAAGATTGTGTAAAATTCCGAAGATGATGGCAAGCATCGGAAAGGTTAACAAATCCATCCAGGTGCCATCGCGATAGCCACCAATATCGCCATAGCCAATCTTAACGACTGGTACGCCTGGATTAAGATTGAGAATCGAGAAGATAAAAAGAAAAAACGCTAGAATAAGATTAATAATCATCAAGAAGAAAGCCCCACGTTCGGTTTGATAAATCTTAACCAAATCTGTCTTAAAAGTTTTCATTGTGTGGTGCCGGTAAGTTTTTCTACAATAGTATTGACGTACTGAATAAACATGATATCACCGACGACTCCGATAATACCAACGAAGACCATTGTCCAACCGATAAGTGTAATTACGGCTCCACTATAAAAAGTAATAAAGACACCAAGAACCAACATTGCTAAAGCCAAGATTAAAATATATTTCCAGGCTTGAATGCCGGCGGCATGAAGTTTGATTGCGGTATTTATACGAACTAATGATTCATAAATCATCCAGATACCGATAATAATACGGAAAACGTGGGCAATTTCTTCACCCATGACAAAGGCAGTAATACCGATTAAAACCGAAATTATTCCCAAAAGAAGACCGTTATTGAAGAAGTCGTTTTGCCCTTTAATAATAAAATAATTTATAACTTGGTAGGCACCTTTTATAACGAAGAAAATACCTACAATATAGGCGATGGTCTTAATGACCACATCTGGCCATGCAATTAAAAGAATCCCAACAATAGCGGTTGTAAGAGATTCAATTACTGCCATCCAAGCTGACTGCTTTAGGTTGCCGCTGACCTTTTCGATGGGACGTTTAATAATTTCCGCCTTTGGCATTTTTCCTCCTTATTATGATGATTATACCACAAATATGTTATAATGTAACAAATGCCGATGTAGCTCAGTTGGTAGAGCAGCTCATTCGTAACGAGCAGGTCACAGGTTCGATCCCTGCCATCGGCTCCAGATATCGAAAAACTTACTTAATAAGATTGTACTTTTAATTTGTTTTGGTCTTATTAATAGCATCCAAGAAAAGATTATTTCTTTTCTTTGTCGGCTTCGTTTAGGCCTTTTTTTATGCCTTTTGCAACTTCATTCGCAGCATTTCCAATCGTTGGTGCCATCTCGTTAATTTTCTCTTTTGCGACTGGCATGCTTTGTTGCACAGTGAATGCCATGATTTCTCTTCTGTGCGCCATTATTGCAATGACACCACCAATCCCGATTGCGAGTAGACCAAATGTACATAGAATATCGCCCAATACAAATAGTCCAAAATTACCAAATATCTCTTTTGTAGCCTGCATCGAATTAAACCCAGCCTCAGAAGCCATATTAATTCCCGTTTTCCCAAATCCGGTAAAACCTAACGCCAAGAATATAATGCCTAGAATAAGCATACATATGCCTACTATTAAAAAAGTTTTTCCGGTTTTCTTAAGTTTTTTTACCTTTTGTTGATATTGATTTTCATCTAAATACTTCTTCTCTTCCATAGTATGAACAATTCCTTTCATTTGCGATTATAGCATATTGCTAATTTATATTTTTGTTATTTCAAACCTTTTTTGATTCCGTTGTTTTTGTGAGTTTATTTTCGAATGCGAGGTTTGCGTTTTTTCTTGGGCTCAGCAGATTCGGTGGGGTTGGTGGGATCGTGAACGATTCGGAGGGCTTTAAAAAGTTTGGCGCGAGCATGTGAAGTAAAGATTTTTTTACGCCAAGACTGTTTAGGAGTTTGGTTTTTAGAGGTGAGAATTTCAACTATGTCACCCTGTTCTAATTTTTTGTTCAAATTACTCATCTTACCGTTGATTTTGACGCCCACAACATGATCGCCAATTTCGGAGTGGAGTTTGTAAGCAAAATCTAGTGGAAGAGCGCCGTTTGGTAAGTCGATGATATCCCCTTTTGGTGTATAAACAAAAATTTTATCAGCAAAAAGATTGAGCTTGAGCTTTTTGAGATCAACTTTTTTGCCTTCACGAAGTCTGGCGGCGGTAGTTTGAAGTTCGGTAATCCAAAGAAGATTGGTGGGGAGATGTTCAATCTTTCCCTGTTTATAATTCTCGGTGAGTTTTTGCTCATTATAGTAAAAACTAGCAGCGAGTCCCTGTTCGGCATATTCGTGCATTTCTTTAGTGCGCATCTGAAATTCTACTATACGTTTATCTTTGGTAATAACAGTAGTATGAAGAGATTGGTAACCGTTTTGTTTGGGTTTAGCAATATAATCTTTGATGCGACCGCCCATAGGAGTATAGAGCGAATGAATGACACCAAGAGTAAGATAGCAATCGGTGATGTCATCAACGATAATCCGAAGTGCCGTAAGATCGTAAATTTCGCCCATGTTTTGATTATGTTTAGCGAGTTTTTTGTGAAGTGAGTAAACTGACTTCACACGACCAGAAATTTCAAAATGAATTTTCTCTTTTTTTAAAGCTTCGGCGACTTCCTCTTTGATTTTTTTGAGAGATTTTTCGGCGGATTTGTTGTATTTTTCAATCAAAGTCTTAAGTTCTTCGAAGCGACGAGGGTCAACATATTTGAAAGAGAGGTCAGCCATTTCTACTCTTAAGCGCCCCATATTAAGACGGTCGGCAAGGGGTGCAAACACTTCAAGGGATTCTTTGGCGATTTTTTTCTGTTTGTCGGGAGGAAGAGCAGAAAGAGTGCGAAGATTATGAAGACGATCGGCCAGTTTGATAATTAGGACACGAATATCGTCACCTAAGGCAATCATTAATCTTAAAAAATTGTCTTTCGTGGCAGGAAGATAAGTATCAATGTCACGCATGCCATTACGGGCGGTACTGAGTTTAGTGACGCCGTCAACAAGAAAAGCGACAGATTCACCGAATTCTTTTTTGATATCTTCTAACGTCAAGCTAGTGTCTTCGATGGTATCATGAAGAATACCGGCAATAATGGTATCTTCATCCATACCCCAATCTTCAAGAATTTTTTTAACAGCTAGGGGGTGGACGATGTAGGGTTCACCAGTTTTACGAAATTGACCTTCGTGAGCCTTGGTGGCAACTTCAATAGCGCGCTGAACGCACTGAGAATCCTTAGTATTCATAGGATTATTATATCACTCTACTCAATAGAGACAGGACTAGCTACGCAGCGGATAGCCTCTCCTCCGCTCCGCTTAGCCATGCTTTCTATGTCTACGCCACCACTGATGGAAAGTTTATACATATATGCATATGTGTTGTCCCTGGACGTAGAGGACAAATATCCACCACTATTCCCTCTCCGTGAGTCTGACCATTTATCGTAAAAATGGCCAGAGTAGAGAAAATTATTTGGGTATTTTCTAAATTGGCTGTCAGAATACCAGTAAGATGATGCTATAGATTCTAAATCTAATTCTTCTAGCATTAAGTGATAAAAACCGCCAGGAATATCGCTATAGCCACCATATGGCAACCTCCAGCCACTTGGGCAGATGGAAGTGTTCACAGTGTCAGAAGTATACCCATCCACTTGGGTAGTTGGGCCAGCATAATCCGTAGTATTGGCCATACCTGCCGCCCAGTTATAGTAGTTACCATAAGAATAAACTTGACTAGAATCTGTATAGTTAATCTGTACTCTAGAGGAAGTATTCTGGTTGTTGTAACGTGGAATTCTGTTAGCAAGGTTACTGCCAGAAATAGTGTTTACCGTAGAGCCATCTGTACTATATAGAGTATTAGTAAGGTGAGTAGTGACAAAAGAAAATTCTGGGTCAGCTAGACCAACAAAGTTACTAGCATAGCCTTGTGCCAAAGCCCCATCAGAATTATGGGCAGCAGTGTTGTCTAGCCTTAAGTTTTCAATCATCCACCAATTGCCGTCGGCAAGTTTGGCTACGGCATATACATCATCGTCACGAGCATCTTTAAGAGCAATAACTGTGCCGTTGTCCATAGTAGAATATGGCGAATTATTTGGATTAAAGGTTTGCATAGTTATGCCTTCTTCAGCTAAAACCCAATGTGCATAAAGCGGTAGACCTTCATTAGTATAATCAGTAGTACTAAGTGAGATGGTTTCTTGTGGGCCATAAAATCCATCTGGATCGGAATAATCAGGAGTTGTAGACCAACCAGCAAAGCCATAACCATCACGACTGAAGTTGGATGGCCAAAGAGTTACTTCTGTCTCTATGTTTTGGTATGCATCCATAACCCCCTCGGTATCATTGGCGTTGGCAAAATAACAAATCTTGTTTGGCAAACACGTAATCCACTGTGCATACAAAACGATAGTTTCACTGCTTTCGATCAAATTACGTACCTCAGCAGTATCTGCATATGATGCGCCGGTCCCGTCCGGCTCAGTATTCCAACCACTAAAGAACAATTCATTATTTGTATAAGTATTTGTGGGCAAAGTCTCGTTCTCATTAGTCAGTGCTATATAATCGTTCATTTCACCAGTACCGCCATTAGCATCAAAGATTATGGTGTATGGAGCGAGCCATTGTGCATAGAGAGTAATAGTTTCACCGCCACTAGCTAAATTATTTTCAATTATTGCCCCATCGGCGTAGGCTATGCCAGAACCATCAGGTTTAGTATTCCAGCCGTTGAAAGTATAATGTGTTCGTGTGAAACTATTGTTAGAAAGAGCATATCCACCACCTGGAAGCCAGATTTGATCATCATACATGGTGCCTTCTCCACCATTAGCATCATAGTGAATAGTATAATAATTAGAGGCATAAATATCTAAGGTTTGGCCTTTTAATTCTTCGTAATAATATGCGATGAATTGCGTTATATCTGCGCTGCCATAAAACGGAATCGGATCGCCACCTTCTTCTAGAGCCATGGTATACCAAGTATTGTAGCCAATTGGTTCTTTGTAGGTGCCTTTTTGGCCAAATGAACAAACTTCAGCTAGAGTAGTGTCTTCAGAATATTCGTCATAGATTGGATAAATTTTAGCGTAGAAACCATAGTCAAAATCTTCTATTGGGTCGTCCCAAGCCTCCATCACAAACGAAACTGTATCACCATTAAAGATAAGTGATTTGGTGCCTGACAAGTTTTCATCCTCAGAATACAGCTCATAATAGTTTGCTGGGAGATTACCCCAGTTTCCGTCCCAGTGCCCCTCAGCAATGTCGATTCCGGCGGTGTTGGCTGTAATTGCATAGGTGATATCAACTTTGACTTTAGAAGCGCCTGGGACAACGACAGATTGCCATACATACTCAGCCGTATATGATTCAATCATGTTGCCCTCATCGTCTATGTTTTCGCTTTTAACAATATGGCAAAGAACATCTTCAACAACGTCTATATCTTGTGGTTGTTCATAGTAAATTGGCGTTATTTTAGCATAATAGCCATAATATGTGGGTGGTTCTTCTCCCGTATAAATCATAAAGGTGAGGGTATCGCTTGGTACGGTGAAGTTTATAGTGGCAGTCTGTTCATCATCAGACCAGCTACCATCATAGTCATAGAACTCTGTGAAAAAAGTTTCATCATCCATATATTCCCAGACCTCGTCATAGTCATCTGGTATGCCTATAAAAACAAGCATACCATCGGCAGCATCATAGCCATAGGTGAGTTCAACTTGGAGTAAATCTGCGCCTGGTTTTGTGATAGTTTGGATTTGCCTATCATTAGAATCATTGTAATGATCCATGGTTCCATCGTCGTTGATATTTTCTGTTTTTACGATAGTAGGACTGGTAGCAATATATGCTTTAGTGCAATTCCCGCCAACATAGGCCATAGCACAAGTTTCGCCATAGATTACCGTATTAGTGGTGATGGTTTCGTTTTCATCAAAATACAAACCATTACCATGATAGTTTACCGTAACGTCTTCTGGAGTTGAATTAGCAAGAGCAATGTAAGTAATAGTAGCGCCAGTATAAACACCGGTATCTAATTCTGGAGTAACATAGGTAGCATAGTAGAGAGTGATTTTATCATTTGCTACCGTCGGGATAATATTAGTAGCTTTAATGACTAAGGCGTCATCCTGAGTAGTAGGAAGGCCACGGAAAATAGGATTATCTTGACTAGTAGGAGAAGATAGGGCTACACCCCAAGTGTTATCGGTTAAGGCTTGAGGGTAAGCAACGTCTATCATATCAATAGAAGTGGTAGATTCTGGATTAGTGGAGTTTACTAGATTTTTTTCGTCATTATCTATAAAGGCCATAAGAGTATAGCCAGAAGTAGTGGCAGTATTAACTGTAACCGTGCTTCTACCTACAGCAAAGACTGGTTCATCTTCTAAATCTACATTTATGCCAACGTCTTCAGTGGAAATAGAGATGGAGCCATCGTTTTCTGGTTCACTTTCTGCGTTGGCTGCATGATAATAGTTACTAAGTTTAAGAAAAGCAAAGACAGACATAAAGATGCATAGGGTTAGGATGGGCAGTTTAAGAGAAAGGGTGTGAGCTGAGTAGAGTTTTATGAAGGATTTAAAACCCTGTTGTTTCTTATAATGACGAACAAGTATTATTATGAGAGCTATGACTGCAAATAGTGCTACTGCGGAAACACCAATAATGAGTCCTAAATTGCTAAAGCTGGCATTAATGCCACTTTCTCCAATACTAAACATACCAGTTTCTGGAGTACTACCACCAGTATCAGGCACTATCGCCGGATCAGCAACGTTTATAATTATTCTTGACGACATAGCCTTATCCTTTTTTATTGCCTATTTTTTAATATGACCTATATGTTTTTATATTAGCATAAGCAAAATAATGCCGTCAATAGCTTTTGTGTTTGTTTAAAAGAAATCTTCAGGGACTTAAAGAAATGCTTTTTATTTCTCTATGATTAATATTTTAATTAGATTTTTTAACTCGGCGTCAGACTTACATTTAAAAGTGAGAGAACGACCAGTGATTTTGACGGGAATATTATACTTAGCGATGAGAGCGTCTTCGTCTTTATGATAGTTGTACTGTTTAATAATAGCAGAACTGGATTTCTTTTTATTGTCAGAAAAGTAGCGTTCCACCTTACGAGCGGTCCAACCCTCTTTGATAATCTTGGGTAAAACTTTTTTGATAGTAGATTCGTCTTGTGAAACGAGGGGGCGCATGATGCCTTCGGGGAGTTTTTCCTTGACCATGGTTTTTTTAACGTCATCAGGGAGATTTAGAAGACGTAAGGTATTTTGAATGGAAGATTCAGATTTGCCGACCTTGGCGGCAATATCTTCGGCGGTTAGATTAAATTGAGTTTTGAGTTTGGCATAGGCAGTAGCGAGTTCGATGGCGTTTAAATCTTCGCGTTGAGCATTCTCGATAATAGAAAGTTCAAGACGGTTTTGTGAATCTAGCGTACGGATGATAGCCGGAATTTTATCAAGGCCGGCGATTTTGGATGCACGCCAACGACGTTCGCCGGCGACGATTTTGTATTTCCCTTCTTCCTTGGTGACAACAATGGGTTGCAACACACCGTGCTCTTTAATGGAAGCGGCAAGAGCTTCAAGGGCGCTTTGATCAAAATCTCGACGAGGTTGATTTTCGTCACGAACGACGTCGGTAAGTTTTAGTTCTTTAAGCTTGCTTTCTTTCTTATCCTCAGCGGCGGTAGGATCGAACTCATCGTCAATAAGCTCGGTAGGAATCAATGATTCAAAACTTCTGCCTAATCCTTTCATTTTTTAGTCCTTTCTTCTACTTCTTTGGTAAATTCTTTATAGGCTTTGGCACCTTTACTAAACTTATCGTAAGCACCAACGGGTACACCATGCGATGGCGCTTCGGCAACTCTGACGTTTCGTGGAATAGTGGTTTTAAAAGTAAGTTGTTTGAAATATTTTTTGATTTCATTGTAAACCTGAGCGGAGAGGCTGGTGCGTTTGTCATACATGGTGGCAAGCACGCCAAGAAGCTTAAGATTAGGGTTGGCCTGTTTCATAACAAGTTTCATGGATTCAAGAAGCTGGGCGACACCTTCGAGGGCGTAAAATTCGGTTTGGACTGGAAGGAGTAAATAATTAGAAGCAATCATACCATTAACGGTAAGAATGCTAAGAGATGGTGGTGAGTCAATAATAATATAGTCGTAGTTTGTCTCCACGCTGCGGACGGCATCACGTAGGCGGACAAATTTGCGTTGCATGCTAGTGATTTCAACTTCGGCATTAGCAAGCTCGGGAGTGGTGGGGGCGAGGTCGAAATTTTTATATTTGGTGGGGCGGATAGACTCTGCAAGGCTAGCTTGACCTAGGATAACTTCGGTCATGGTAATACCAAGTTGTTTGATGTCGGTCTTTTCGATGCCGAGACCAGAAGTGGCATTACCTTGGGGGTCAAAATCAATCAATAAAGTCTTAAATTTATCTTTGGCGAGATAATAAGCAAGGTTGACAGCAGTGGTAGTTTTGCCGACACCGCCCTTTTGATTAGTTATACAAATTACCTTCGCCATAATACTTAAGATTATACCATAAAAATAAGCCCCGTGGGGCCTATTTTTATCCAATCTTTGTAATTTCAAGCTCGGTGTATTTCTGGCGGTGACCAGTTTCCTTGTGGACGCGTTTTTTGGCTTTGTAGCGAATAACACGAAGCTTATCGCCTTTAACTTCGGGCGTTTTGACTTTAGCTGAAACTTTTACGCCCTTTACCGTAGGAGTGCCAACGGTGGTCTTATCGCCGTCGATTACGAGTAAAGCGTCAAGTTCGAGCTCTTTGGTGCCTGACGGGAGGAGGTCCACCCGTAGGGTCTCTTTTTCTTCGACGAGGTATTGCTTACCGCCGACGAGAATGACTGCTTTTTTCATATAGTTCCTTTAATTAACTTTTACTATTTTATCATATTATCTGGTTTTTGGGAAGAGGCGTTAATACGTTCTTCAAACCAGTCTAAAATAAGGTCTGGGAGATTGATTTTGGTGACTGGAATAAAATTCATCCAACCAGCAGCAAAATTAGTTTCTAAGAGATAGAGTCTGCTTGTTTTCTTTTCTCGAATAATATCAACTCCGGTATAATCGAGGCCAGAGACGGACGCTGCACGAACAGCTATTTTGTTAAGCAATTTGATCGTGTCAGGATCTTCTTCAATAAATTTATGCCGGCCGGCACTCCACGAAACAAAATCTTCGGGGTGATTCTCGTCGCCTTTTTTTCGCATCAAACCGACTGCTTTTCCGCCGATAACAAAAACACGATAATCGCACTCAGGTTCAATATATTGTTCAATTAAGAGATTGCTAAAAGATTTGACTTTGTTTAAATCTTCTTCGGTTTGAATGAGGGTGATGTTTTTTCCGGCGGTACCATAACGATATTTTAAAACAATTGGAAGGTGGACGCGTTTACCTTTGATATATGATATAACGTTGGCTTTATTTTTAGCTTCAAAAGTTGGGAGGGCGTAGTTTTTTAGGAAAGAATTGAGAAGAAACAGACCTTGTTGGAAATGTTTATCAGAAGTGGCGGCACGAGCGCCAACAGGATTGCCGTTCATGATAATGCTGCCACGCCGTTTTAAATAATAGAGGAGACGCTCTGATTCGGCATAGTTATTGCCGGATAAATCACGAAAAACAACGTAATCTAGTGGGATATCAGAGAGGTCGAACCGTGCTAATTTATCGGAATTGATTTCAGAAAGCTGCCAAAATCCCCACCCTCTAGCTTCGGCAGTACTCCTGAGGTCTTCGACAACTTTTTGGTTTTCTATCCGCCCTTCAATGACCGTTAGAATACGGCGACTTGCTAAGGGCTTCATCTACTGCTCCGGAGTTTTGGGAGTTTCGCCTTTTGGAATGTCATCACCTTTGGCGATGCTTTCGACTTTATTTAAGGTTTTGCGAGTGCGATAGAGATAGTAACCGCCGCCACCGATACCGGCAATAATGATAATTGCCATAAAGATTTCAAGTGGACCAGTTTTAGGAAGTTCTTGGCATTCTGGCATTTCTGGGTTGGTTTTGCAATTTTTTTCTGGATTTGGTGTGGGCTCGGTTTGTTCTTCACAGATTACCGTTACAGTCGCTTCATCGGTTTTTTCTTCGGTGGAATTAAACTTTGCGGAAATGGCGTTGGTTAAGGTTTTACCACAATAACTAATGTCTTCCGTGACTTTAACTTGATAAATTACCTGTACTAAAGCTCCTGGAGCTACGTTGCCAACATTATATCCGCTAAGATCAATAATATCATCAATTTTCATACCATCGACATTGTTTACATCAAATATTAAGGTGCTGCCTGATCGAAGCGAGAGGCCTTCGTCGTGAATATCTTTAAAAATTACGTTTGTAAGATTAGTATTGCCGGTATTTTTAAACTTCACATTATAAGTGACATAATCACCGGGTTTAACATTAATATTTTTGTTCCAAGTTTCTCCATCAAGAGAGACTTGCTTATCTAGTGAAACGTCGACTTTTTCAGCAACCAGCGTGTAAGTGACATAACCGGAATATTCAGCACATCCGGGTAATGTCCCGGTGAGTTTATTATATCCAATGGGTGTACCACTTTCTGTGAAGAGTGCGGTGGGGAGAACTGAACCGTCGGCTTGTCCAGAATTATGAATAATTGCTGTGCCAGTCTTATAGCGAAGAACTACTCCGTCGGTATTCGTCGTAACATAAGCTTCATCCCAAACTTTGCCAGTCTTGGCATTATCGGGATCTTCCGGAGTGACATAGCTCCAAGAAATAATGCCGCTAACCATTCCCCGTTCACCAGCGTTTAGGACCGTTGGGTAGGCCGAAGAAAGTTTGGTGTTTGTAGCCATACCATAGCCGGCCGAATTAGTATTAGCGGCAGCATTATTGTGATAGTAAATATAAACTTCGTACTCTTTGCCTGGAACAATTTCGATCTCATCGCGATATACCCCGCCCGAACCAATTTCGCCGATACGAACAAAGTTACGCTCATCGCCGACGGCAGGATTATCGGTAATTGAATTAAAAGTCGCATAAGGTGCCGGTGACTCAACTGTATAAGTGGTTCGCTCAGGTCCCCATGCAGATACAGTCCAGAACGGCAGGAGTGCAAATGCGAATGCGACGATTCCTCCGATGAAAGTTAGTAGGTGTTTTTTACTCATTTTTTCTCCTCCTAGAATTATTTTTTTCATGATTCCACCCATCTAAAAATCACCATTGTTAAACATGTCGGCTCGCTCAGCAGCAGTGGCATTGGCGTTAGATTCAGCTTCGGCGGCATTAGCTGCGGCTTGGCGATCGGCTTCTTCTTGTGCAATACGAGCAGCTTCGGCTTCGGCATCGGCTTCAGCGGCTTGAGGTTGTAATTTGGCAGCTCCCTCAGCGGCGCGAGCGGCGGCCTCATCGGCTTCAGCGGCTTGACGATTAGCTTCTTCTCTACGTTGAAGTTTGTTCTCTTCCTCTTGACGTCGACGCTCAGCAGCTTCCTCAGCGGCTTTTCTTTGAGCTTCTTCTTGCTCTATTTTTATACGTTCGGCTTCGGCGGCTTTTTCAGCATCTTCTTGAATTTGTTTTTCAATGGCTTCAAAATTCTCCTCATCTTCTTCTAAGGTTGTAGGGGGAGTCTTTTCCTCATCTAATTCTTGTACATCAACCGTAAGACCGCTCTCACCATCTGGTGTAGCATTTTCAATGAGAGTGGCTTCGTCTTTTGCTTCTAATTCTATACCTTCGGAGCCGGTACCTTCCTCACCGGTACCCTCATAGCCGGTGCCTTCGAAGCCCGTCCCCTCAGAACCTGTGTCTTCGCTGCCGGTGCCTTCGCTACCAGTACCCTCGGAGCCGGTGCCTTCTGTGCCAGTACCTTCGCTACCAGTACCCTCGGAGCCGGTGCCTTCTGTGCCAGTACCTTCGCTACCAGTACCCTCGGAGCCGGTGCCTTCTGTGCCAGTACCTTCGCTACCAGTACCATTGCCTTCGTCGATTATAATAACTTCTGGTGGCCCGTCTGGTGGAGTGACGATGATTCGATCTTCGTTGTTGCCGCAGTCTTCTTTAGACATCCAGGTAATAGTGGTACCGTCATCTAAAGTTGTGACGCCAACTAAAATTCTTTTCCCGGTAAGATCACTTTCCACAAATCCGCTGTGTTTTTCACCGTTTTTGTCTGTATAGATATATTGGTTGCGATAAGGACCGCTGCCAGTCTCGTAATGATATTCGGTTTTGTCAAAGTAGGCCTTAAGTTGATCTTGCAAATCAGCCTTTTCTTCGTCTGACATATTATGGATTTTGTTTTCGGCTTCATCTTGGGTTAAACCTTCAAACCCCTTAAAATTACCGACAATTGCTACAGATGCAGCTGGTTCTTCCATAGAAAAGACAAAATATTCTTGGGCAGCACCTCTCTGTTCTGCGGTAGCTTCTTCTGGATTAATGCCTATAGCTCTAAGAACTATATTTGGGTTACCAACAGCATTAGGCGAAGTTTTTTCTTCTGATTCGTAACAGCCGATATTGTCGTATTGCAAAAATGTGCCATCAATAGTTTCATCCAATACCTCATATCCTGTGAGCGATTTGACTTCGGCTTGTTCGCCAACAGAAACCCTTTGGTGATCTCGACTGTTGACATAGCTGTATGCTGATGGTGCTTCTGGCGCAGAGGGTCGGCTAGAAATAATTGCAATTGTGCCAAGCGCAATAGTAGCTGTGGTGAGTGCAATAAGAAACGCGGAACGTAGTGTATTTTTGAGATTTGATTTGTTTTTGGCTTTTTCGATAGTAGCTTCAACTTCTTCGGGAGTTAATTCTGTTTTTGTGATGTCTGTAGCTTCAACTATTTCGGATGAGTCGCTAAGTTTGAGCTCTTCCTTAAGGGCTTGAATCGTGGCCATTTCTTTGGCTTTTTCTTGTTCAAGCCTAGCAAGCTCCTCTAAATACTCTTTTTCAAGAGCTTCTAATTCGGCCTTGGAAGTGGTTTCTCCTCTTTTTTTAGAAGTTTCCCGTGAAAGTTCTGTGCTATTTTCTTCTTCTGAGCCTGAGGTAAAATTGATTTTTTCACCGCTCTGCATTTTGACCTCCCAAAAATTCGGTTGCGTAATCTTGCATAGCATCTGCGATAGTTTGTTCTAAATCGATGCCGGACTTTTTAAAAAACTCTTTATATTCTTCTTCGGAAGGCTCTTCGGTTTGGTCGAGCATTTGGTTAAATTCGGTATTTTGTTCTTTGTTAAGCTGACTAAAGATAGCAATGCTGATCTTGTCATCAAGAGCAGTAATGCTTTTTTCTCTTAAATTGTTTAAGTCCTCTGTATTGTTTACCGACAGAGGCTGTTTTTTGATGAGCTCGTCGACAAACTGTCCAAGAGTTTCCCGATCGATAAGGGTGTTGTCCATAGCAAGATTTTATTTGATAATGTTGACCTTTCTGGGCTTAGTTTAGCATAACCGTTACTTGGAGTCAAATTTTTGAATTTTTCTTAACACTAAAAAACCGAACATGATGTTCGGTTTTTTTAGTTCGTAATTTATGGATTAAATCATACTGATTAATATTGTCCCCAGTTCATAGACGATTTGTAAACCGTGCGTGATGGCTGGGAGTAATTCGTACATTACATCGGGCATCTCCTCTGTTAAAGTTAATATTAGCTCGTACATCTTATAAAAGTGCTCCTTTCTAATTTTTAAGGAAAACGTTTGTTTTTGACGGATTAGGCGGCGATTTTTTCGTTCCTGCTAAAGAGGGTGAGTAATTTTTTGCCGCGCTCTTTGTTAAGTCTGCGAGCTTTGATTTTTTCTATACTCTCTTTTGATACTTTAGCAGGTGAAATATATTCCCTTTCCTGTTTGTTGGTGCCGTAGGTTTCGAAATCTAAATCTACGTCATCTCTCCAATCGGAGTTGATTACTTGATTTGGTATTTTGAGTGTTTCCGTCATTTTTTGTTTTCCTTTTTTTGTTTTTTTATTTATTTGTTAGAATTTTTGTTTTATTTTCTAACTTAATTCTAGTGTAGCACACTTTAGCGATTTTGTCAATACTTTTTATGCTAAAATTTGGGCTATCTGTCAAATTAATAGGGGTTAAATTTAGATTTTTTCAAGTGAAATAGTAATATTTACGCCATCTATTTTGGCAATTTCGTCGTGAGCGTAATTGTCATTATGACTAATTTCGGTGGCGTTTACTTCGATCTGAATTAAATCTTCGTACCCTTTTGGTAAATCGTAAGAGATGGAGAGTTTAATTTTATCGTCGACTTGAAGACCAGCGTGTTTGCGAGCAGCCTGAACCGCTCGAATGATTTCGCGAGCAGTTCCCTCTTTTTTAAGCTCAGGAGTGAGAGTTTTGTCGAGAGCGAGAGCTTGACCATGTGCGACAGTTTTAACATTAATTTCTTCGGCAATGATTTGTTCGTAAAAATTATCGAGTTTGTCGCCAGCGTAAGTGAGCTTGGAGAGAGGTTGGCGAATTTTGATCTGATCTTCGGTGTCGGACTTTTGCATACGAAGAGCGAGAGCATCAGTGATAATTTCGCGAGTGCGAGACATGTTTTCGAGGATTTCAGTGTCGATAATACCAGATTCTGGCCAGTCCGAGAGATGAACGGATTCGTCACGGCCGGTCATTTTTTGATAGAGTTCTTCGGCGAGAAAAGGAGTGAAGGGGGCAAGAAGTTTAGAAAGATAAGTTAGTGAGTAGTGAAGCGTGGTAAAGGCCTGAATTTTATCCTCTGCGTTGTCGTTTTTGCTAAAACGACGGCGAGAACGACGCACAAACCAATTAGAAAGATCGTCAATAAACGGAAGGACACCGGCAAGGGCCTTAGGGACATTGTATTCTTTCATGCCGGTGGTGATTTCGTCACGAAGCTGATAAATGCGGGAAATAATCCAAATATCGAGAGGATTTGAAACGCTATTTTCCGATGTGTTGGGCGTGTTTTTAAACTCATTTGAGTCTAGTCCTTCTACCTCAGCATAAGTTGTGAAAAAATCATAGACGTTCCAGACCATGGCGAGTTTGCGATTGACGTCGGAGACATCCTTATCAAGGAGAGCAAAATCTTCGCCCGAAAGAACAGGGCTGGAAAGAAGGAGAAATCGAAGGGAGTCAGCAGAGTATTGATCTACTAAAACATTTGGATCGGTATAATTACCGAGAGATTTGCTCATTTTGCGTCCGTCATTCCCTGCTAAGGTGCCAGTAGTAATAACATTCTTGAAAGCGTTTTTGGGACCGATTTTAGCCTTTTCGCCAAAGGCACCGATAGACGCTAAAGTGGTATTGACGGCGTGAACATAATAAAACCAAGCACGAACTTGACCAACATATTCCACAATAAAATCGGCTGGGTAATTTTTTTCGAAATTATCTTTATTCTCAAATGGATAATGCAATTGCGCGAAAGGCATTGAACCGGATTCAAACCAACAATCAAGCACCTTTTCAATGCGAGTGAAATGTTCGCCATCAATATCAAAAGTGATTTCATCAACCCAGGGGCGATGGTAATCGTCGAGTTCTTTGCCAGATAGTTCTTTGAGTTCGGCATAGCTGCCGATAACTTTAACCGAACCTTTATTGCCTTTCCAAACTGGCATGGCAGTAGCCCAGAAACGATCGCGAGATAAATTCCAGTCGGGGGCTTGTTCAATGTTTTTGGCAAAGCGGCCGTGTTTGAGATAGGTCGGGAACCAATTGATGTTCTCGTTTTCTTCTAGCATCATCTGTTTTTGACTATCAATATCAAAAAACCAAGACGGAAAAGCACGATAGATGATGCGCTCTTTGGAACGTGGGTTGAAAGGATATTCATGTTGGATGTATTCGATTTTGTAAATAATTCCCTTCTCCTCTAGGGCTTTGGCGATGAATTTGTTGCCAGCCCAAACCTGAATACCGTTTTCGTCGGTGTCGCGAACGCCAAGAGCATGAAGCTTTTCGGCCATTTCGGGAAGATAGTAACCGTTTTCATCGAGACAATCGACAAAATCAATGGCGTATTTTTGAGATAAGGCGTAATCGTCTTCACCATAAGCAGGGGCGATATGGACAATACCGGTGCCGTCTTCAGCAGAAACAAAATCACCAGGAAGAACCGTGTAGGTATCTTCGCGCGTAATCGTGCCTTTGTCACCGCGAAGGCCAAGATCAAAGAGACCATCGGCAACCTCAATGATAGGTGTGTATTTTTTGCCAATGAGAGCTTTGCCTTTAAAAGCTTCTTCGGGCTTTTGATCTTTGAATAAAATTTTTGCGCGGTCTATGGCAAGAATGAATTTTTCACCATCTATATTATAAACACCATAATCTAAATTTGAGTTGACAGCGAGAGCCATATTGGCTGGCAAAGTCCAAGGAGTAGTCGTCCAGGCTAAAAGATATTTATCGTTACATTTGAACTTAACATATGCGCTAGGATCGGTAACCATTTGATAAGCATCGTTATCCATGGTGACTTCAGCCTTAGAGACTGGGGTAGCAAATTTAGTGTCATACATAAGGACTTTGCGACCTTCATAGATTTTGCCGGCATCGTAGAGCTGTTTAAAGGCCCACCAAACTGATTCCATAAAATCTTTGTTCATGGTGCGGTAGGCGTTGTCAAAATCAACCCAACGACCGATACGATCGATGGTTCCCCGCCAAGTCTCAGAATTAGCGACCATAGATTCGCGGGCTTTATTGATATAATCTTCGAGGCTCCATTTGGTACCGATTTCACGACGATCGGTAATGCCGAGCTGTTTTTCGACAAAATTTTCGGCTGGGAGACCGTGACAATCCCAACCCCAACGACGTTCAACACGATAGCCATTCATAGTATAGTAACGAGGAATGGCGTCTTTAACGATAGAGCTAAGAAGTGTACCGTGATGCGGATTGCCAGTGATAAATGGAGGGCCATCATAAAAAACGTAAGATTTATCAATTGGGCGATTCTTGACCGATTGTTCAAAGGTCTGATTTTTCTTCCACCACTCAACGAGGGCTTTTTCGTATTCTACGGCCCGACGGCGCTCTCCAGCTCTATATTTCATGCCTATAATTATACCATAAAACCCCGTAACAAGACGGGGTTTGTAATGGTTGTTAATTTAACGTTAGTCTTTGTTGAATTTAACTTTCGCTTTTTGGCGATTAACTAGGTAGTGAGAAAGATAAACGATAATACTGGCCATTGAAAGGGTGATAGTGGAAATACCAGCAATGAGGCCCTTATTATTTGCCGTAAAGAAGCCGGTATCAGGAGTTTTAACATCTTCGTCGAGATCGAAATAAAATTCCAATGTGAAACCTGCATCAGCTAAAGCTGTACCTTTTTTTACCGTATCGGTATCAGTAGTAAGATTTAAATTAGCTGTAGGTGGAACAATTTTAACGCTTGTAAGTGTATAATCGGCAAGATTAAAAATCTTGGCGAGTATATTTTCGACAATATCTTCTGTATCGATGGTGTCGCCATAATAAATGGCATCATCACAAATATAATAGTCCTCTGAAGTTTTTTCGCAATTGTTATTTACAAAAAGTGGATTATGGGTTTCGACTTCTTCATCACCGTTCAAATAAATAGCATACTTCATATAGCCACCACGTGAATTAATATAAAAAGTGTAACTGTTGGTAGCAATATACACATAATTAGGGATAGCTTTTTCGTATGTGATAGTCTTGGCAGTTGAATCATATATAGAAGGATAATCTTGGTCAGTGGTGTCAGTAATATCGATCGGATTGATAAACTTCAAGACTGATATATCCATACCGTAGGCATATTCTTCGTCATCATTCATTTTTTCTACGTAAGCTGGCGTAAATAAATAAAGGTTACGGTCGGTTTCAATAGTCTCAAGTTCAGTATTTTCGATAGTTTTTCCTTTTTTATTTTTGTATGACCTTTGTGTTTTCTATTATACTTTTTACTCTGTTTTGTCAAGGCTGTTTTTTATTATGAAGATCGAACTGAGTGTATGGAAGAAGAATCTTGTGAGAAGCGAGGGTGTCAACAATGACGCCTAGAGCATCACGGCGAATTTGAAGTTGATTCATGGGATCACAAGTAATTTGAATTTGGTAATTGAGTGAAGAATTAGTGATTGCGGTGAGGCCTTGGTCCACTATCGAGGTAACGCCATTAAGCTTTTTGACGTTTTTGGCGATTTCAGCCGTGATAAGTTTAGCGGCATCGGGCTTAATGCGAAGTGGTAATGGAATTTGTAGATAAATATAGCCTGTAACGACTTCGACTTGGTTGATGTTGCGATTGGCAATAGAAACAATGTTCATAGTATTGATGTCTTGAATTTTAGTGGTACGAAGATTAATAGAAATTACCTGACCAGTATTATCGCCATATTTAATAACGTCGCCAATATCATAATAATTGTCGGAAACGATTTCGAGACCGCGAAAAATATCTTTCATGGCGTCTTGAAGTGCAAAACCAATAACAATGGAGGCAATGCCGACGCCAGCTAGCATAGAATTAACATTGATGCCGAGAAGTTGCAATATAATTAAAACAATTACGATCGCGATAGCTGCAAGAATTGTGCTGCGCAATACACGAAGATAGGTTTTACGTTTTTTGTTGGAAAAGACTTTGGAAGTTTTGTTTACGCCCATGCTTAATATTATAGCATATAATATAAGACTTCATTGACGAGTGGTAAATTGCGACCACGCCAAAAAGCGTGGACTTCACCATTATCGCCTAAAGCTAAAATTGTAGGATATTCGACTATGTCATAGGCCTCACAGAAGTTCACATTCTTGTCGGGACTCATGGTTTCTATTTCCCTGCCAGTTTGGCGACGGAAGTTCTCAAGCCATTCGTCGACGGAACGAGTATAATCCTCGTTGTCTCGATAAACACATACGACTCTCATTTTTTCCTTTTTTGTTCTTTAAGGATATTCTCGAAGTCTTCAAGAGTCTTAAATTCACGAAAAACGGAAGCAAAACGGACGTAAGCAACTTCGTTAACCTCAGCGAGGACGTCTAACACAGCTTCACCGATTTGCTTAGATGTAACTTGATCAGTACTATAGCCGTAAAGAATATCAGAGGCACGATTAACGACTTCTTCAACTTCGAGTTCAGAATTGAAAAACTTACCTACACTGCGACGCACGGCAAGAAGGAGCTTGTCGCGGTCAAAATTTTCTTTGTTGCCACTTCGTTTTACAACAGTAAGTGGTGGCATTTCAATGCGTTCATAAGTAGTAAAACGGTGACCGTCGGGAGTTTCGCGACGACGACGAATCATGGTACCATCAACAGTTTCACGACTTTCTAGAACTTTGCTGTCCCCAATGCGAAGTTGTCGTTCCATACTGTACTCCTTTAATCTTTTTTCTTCTTACCTCTCAAACGTTCACGAAGCGAAGGTGGTATATCCATGTCATCATCGTTAGCAGTTGGCTCGGGTTCGGGTTCACTTTTGATGGAATCCCACATGTTGGATTTGTTTTCAACGGCAAAATCTTTGGCTTCGGCAGTAGGATTGCGATCTTCTAGGTTAGTTTCTGGAGTAGAAGTTTCTTCTTCGCTGAAATATTCTGAATCAAAGCCAGTCGCGACGACTGTAACAACAATCTCATCTTCAAGTTCTGGACGAATTGATGCACCAAAGATAATATTGGCATCTGGAGAAACGGCACCAGTAATAACCTCGGCAGCCTCTTGAATCTCGGACATAGACATATCGTAGCCGCCAGCAACGCTAAAGAGCACGCCACGAGCGCCTTCAATTTTGACTTCGATAAGAGGTGATTCTACGGCCTGCTGTGCAGCAATAACGGCACGGTTTTCACCAGAGGCGCGACCGATGCCCATGAGAGCTGAACCGGCATTCTTCATAATAGCTTTGACATCAGCAAAGTCGAGGTTAATAAGAGAATGCTCGGTAATGAGCTCGGAGATACCTTGGACGCCTTGGCGTAAAACGTCATCAGCGATTTTGAAAGTTTCTAGAAGTGGGGTACGAGGATCGATGGTTTGAAGTAAACGATCATTAGGAATAGTAATGAGCGCGTCAACTTGACGAGCGAGTTTATCAATGGCGACATCAGCATTAGCGCGACGACGAGCACCTTCAAAAGTAAACGGTTTAGTGGCAACGCCTACTGTGAGGATATCTTTTTTACGAGCCTCTTCGGCGACAATGGGACCAGCACCTGAACCAGTACCACCGCCAGCGCCAAGCGTGATAAAGACCATATCGGCGCCATCCAAGGCTTTAACGATGGCTTCTCTGCCCTCCTCGGCAGCTTCGCGACCTTTTTCGGGATCGCCACCAGCACCAAGACCTCTACCAATATGAACTTTGACGTCCGCTGGCGAATGATGAAGAGCCTGAGCATCGGTGTTGATTGCAACAAATTCGACACCAGAAAGACCTACTTCTTTCATGCGCTCAACTGCGGAACCGCCGGCACCGCCAACGCCTACAACTTTAATACTTGCTTTACTCTCCACCTCTGTCGGTTTAACCTCTGGCATAATTTTACCTCGCTTTAATGTATGGTTTTAGTATACACCAAAATCATCTTAAAATCAACACTATTATCGGCGGAATTTATCGTATTAGAATTTATTAAAGATTTTTTTGATAAAATTAAAAGGATTAGCGTTAGAGGATTTTTTGGCGGTTTTTTTGGATTTTTTACTAGTAATCGGAGATAAATCTGCGCTTTCGGCGGCAAACATAGCGAGACCGACAGCAGTAGCGAACTCTGGTTTTTCGATAGATTCAGCAACACCGCCAAGACCTTTAGGGACGCCAATTGTAACGGCCGCTTCAAGGACTTTTTTAGCAAACAAATCAATGTCGCGCATCTTGGCGCCGCCACCAGTAAGAATAATTCCCTCGGGGAGACGTTGGTCATATTTGGCGGATTTAAGTTTTTTTCTGACTTCGGTGAAAATTTCGTCGAGACGGGCTTTAACCACTTCTTCAACTTCTTTACGATTAAAAGCACGTTCTTTGCCTTCTTTACCTACTTTGATGGTGAGACTTTTTTCGGTATCAAAATTACCAGTAACGAAACGAGTTTTGACTTCTTCGGCTAAATCTGGACTAATGGCAAGGACGATGGCTAGATCGTTAGTAATATTATTTGAACCGGCCGGAACTACACCGACATATTGCAGGTCACCTTCTTCATAAACGGCAACTGAAGTAGTGGTAGCGCCAAAATCAATCACGGCAACGCCATTTTCTTTTTGACGCTCAGTAAGTACGGCCTTAGCAGCAGCAACAACACTCGGAATAAGACGCTTGGCTTCGACATCGGCAGTAGCGGTGGCTTTTTTGAGGTTTTCACAATTAGGAGTAAGAGCAGAAATAACACAGGCACGCATTTCTAAACGAGCTCCAGACATACCTAGAGGATCTTTGATGCCACCTTGACCATCTAATGCATATTCTAATGGGATAACATCCAAAACGTCACGGTTAGCCGGAATGCGACCAGTTACAGCAACGTCTTCAACGCGATCCAAATCTTCTAAATCGATTTCGTGTTCGACGGCACCGACAGCAATCATACCTTCGGTATGAGTAGAAATAACAGTGGAACCATTAATAGAAACGAATGCACTCCGCACATCATACCCACCCATACGTTCGGCATCACCTAGAGTACGATCGATGGCTTCGGCAGGGCCAGTAAGATTAGCTGGAATGCCCTTTCGCATACCGGCAGATTTACCTTCGTTATAACCAACAATTGAAATTTCGCCAGATTTATTCACGGTAGCAATGACAGCACGGATGTTTTCGGTACCGACATCGAGACCAGTGACAAAACGTTTATCGTTATCCATAAGCTTATTATAACACAGTTAGTCTGACAATGTTAAAACTTCGTAGCCGTCGTGCGTGACAAGAACGGTGTGCTCAAAATGGCAACCAATGGATCCGTCTTTCATTTTGACAGTCCAGTTATCATCTTTGTCTATATAGTTGGCGGGCTTACCTAAACAAGACATAGGTTCAATACAAACAGTGTCCCCCTCGATAAGCTTATAACCGTGACCTTTTTTACCATAATTGGGAACTTCGGGAGATTCGTGCATAGTTTTACCAATACCATGGCCGATGTAGTTTTCAATAACGCCAAGATGACCTTTACGAAGGATGGTTTCAACGGCATGACCAATATCGCCAATATGAGCTCCGGGTTTAACCTGCTCGATCCCCTCCCACATAGCGGCTTCGGTGACGGAGATCATTTTTTTTACGGCAGGCGAACCTTTGTCGCCGACGATCATAGTAAAAGCTGAATCAGTAAAATATCCTTTATAATAAATATCTAAATCAAAGGAGACCTTGTCGCCTTCTTCTAGTGGTTCATCAGTGGGCGCGCCGTGTACGAGCTCATCGTTTATCGAAATGCAAATAGCTCCGGGGAATCCTTCGTCTAGCATATCATAAGCAACCTTAGCTCCGCGGGCAATAATTTCCTTTCGTACCCAAGCGTCAATCTCTTTGCCGGTCATACCAGGGCTAACGTACCCCTTGAGATCGCGTAGAAGATTCCCAAGAATTTTGCCACCCTCACGCATGGCGGTAATTTTTTCGTTTAAAGTTTTAACGTCAGCAGTGTCTTTATTCACCATAACTTTTTTCAATTTCTTCACCGTTGACATCATTTATTTGTTCAGTAGCATGAGGACTGATTTCTTTAACAACTTCAACTAGACGAGCAGTGACTTCTTCAACTAGGCCAACCCCGTTCACGTGTTTGACTGGAATATTATGTGCTTCAAACAGGGGTAAAATTGAACAAATATTTTGTTCAAAAATTTCAAAACGGCGTTCAATACTAGCACGCTCCTTATCGTCATCACGACCACGAAGAGTAAGACGCTCTAAAAGTTCCTTTTTTGGAACTTCAAGAACGATTGCACCGTTAAGTTTTTCTGCCATGTTAGACACTAACCATTCTGCTTGTTCTTTATCTCTTGGATATCCGTCTAAAATGACGTCGAAACCTTCGGATTCGGCCTTTTCGATTTGTTTATTCATAAGTTTGATGACTTCGGTGTCTGGAATAAGCTCACCGCGATTGATAATGTCTTCATATTCACCAGTCTGACGAATTGCTTCACCAACAGAAAGCCAACGCCAACCGAAAATTTCGGAAAGGGCTTTCCCTTGTGTACCTTTGCCAGATCCAGCTAAACCAAATAATATAATCATAATTATGAATACTCCTTTGATGTTATTATAACAAAAATCCCCCGGAGGGGGGATTTTTATTTGAGTCCGAGTTTGATGCGTTCGGTCTTTTCGGCCTTACGTGCTTCACGAATGATGGCTTTCAAGCGTCGCTCGCGTTTGGATATAGGTTTGCTGAAGCGCATTTGCGATTTCTTGAGTGGCATCATCCCGCTTTGGAGAACTCTACGGTTGAAACGGCGAATAATGTTTTCGTTTGCTTCTCCCTGATCTTTTCTTGTAACTTTTATAGCCATATTGAGTGATATTATAGCACTAATGAGGTAAAAAAACAAGCCCCTTCAGGCTTTGTTCCAATTTTTTATGGCGGATCCGACGAGACTCGAACTCGCGACCTCTGCCGTGACAGGGCAGCGCTCTAACCAACTGAGCTACGATTCCAATATGTTTATTATAACCTACTAGGTAT
>JAEEGL015049863.1_pt1 | contig 31354 bp, 42 predicted proteins | sample 9134231 | NCBI WGS metagenome assembly JAEEGL01 (sample SAMN16246548, study PRJNA631951) | gut metagenome | biome: gut microbiome; feature: rumen; material: fiber-attached | host: Bos | place: Iran: Karaj | collected 2018-10
AAGGGTTTCAGTCCCTTGCGAAACCATTGTTTAAGTAGTTCTCTTGTCGCAACAGCCATAGTTTATTTGAGTTTGATGATGTAGTTCATAACAATATATGGCGGGCGGTTCTCGTGGGCTTTTGTGCTTCCATTGGCTAAGCCGCCACGCGCTTTAAGTTCAATGGCATGAGTGTGATCTCCAGCAGTGCCGGAGTCAAATGGTGCATACGAGGAACCTGCCTTCTGAGCACCTGTGGCAACAGATGTTGTGTCCGGTCCTGTGGGGATATTATGAGTATGTGCGCCGGAGGATGTTGTGGGGACAGATGCATCGCTTACGGAAGTGGTGGTGTCGTGGTTGTGTTTAGGCATCTCCTGCACATCCAAAGCAACTGTGTTCTGACCGCCCTTTTGATTGAGACTGTTATAACCATTTGCGCCTTTACCGGCAACGAACAGGCCTTGCATGTCCGGGATTCTGAATGATGATTCATCATTGGACCCATACGTGGTACCCAGCACTGTGAACAATTGGGTATATTCAGACCTGCTATACGATGATCCGTCACACAATGCCCATCCGGAGGGGATGGTGCTCGATGGCCATATCATGATTGATCCTACAGGAGCCGGTTGAAGACTGGCGACCTGTTCCTGTAGAGACTCCACCTCTGTCCGCAACTCGCGATTGGTCTTGCCGGTCAGATACGCAAAATCAGCCCAATCATATTGTTCTGTTCCTCTGCCTGGTTTGAGCGTCCGCTTGGTATAGGCATTGGGGTATGGATCTGCATTCGCTACCACAGCGATTGCGGATTTGGCAAGATAAGCAAATGTGTTGGAGCTATCATCCCCTTCGAAATACAGCACTTCACCTTGCGGGAAGTCTGTTGTCTTCAGGAAAACATATCCAGGAGTGCGCGTCTGACCGGACACGACACATCCGGATAGGATGATCTTATTGCCGGCAATAGCACCAATCATTTCAGCCAGATGCTGATTATTTTGCAAATAGTCTAATGTCTCGCAGTCCAGAGGGAAATTTTCGTACTGTTGAGACGTGTAGTTTCCGAGAATCTTTTCCATCTTATCTGTAAGTTATAGTGTAACGTTTGGAAGCAAGTTTGTAGGTATCAACCAGTGCTCTCATCTGGTCTTCAGGGAAAGCACCCCGCAGCACCGCCGGAACGATTACTGCGAAATTGACAGCATCATTTCCGGAAAACGCGCGTTTGCTCAACATAATAGCATTGCCGGAACCGGCTTCAGGAGTCATGAGAAAACGCGACAGGGTCCGCTGATAGAGGACAGGACTGCTTTGCGGTTCCACGTCGATTATCTCTATTCGACGTTGCGACATGTCGAATCGGTCATTGAGGACAGCCCGCAGGTAGCAGACCTGGCTGTTATGGGTCAGTCTGTAATTGACCGTAGTCCGAAACGAGTCGAAGACTGTGGCCAGGCGGCGGACCTGCGAAAGCAGCACATAGATGAAATTCATCATCAGCGGCTGACGAAGTCTGATGGGCACGAGAGCAAGTGCCAGGCGACTATAATTGATGTTATAGTGTATCATAATGAATGAGCAATCATTGTGAGGGTTGTACTTGCAACATGAAAATACCCTGCTGCAGGGATAGTATATGCGTTAATTTGCGAGAAGGTGGAAGTGGCTGCCGGCGCTGCTTCACTGGAACGCAGCTCTGCCAGTTTCACTCCATCCACGGCTTGAAGGGCATCAATCAGAGCCATGTTGCTGAATTCTCCGTTGAAAGGCAGGTTCTCAACATATTCTTTGATGGCATTTTCCGATTCCGCTTGTACGGTTAATGGATCCTTTGTCGGGTCATAATAGATATCAATTGTACAGCGAAACTCGTCTGCCGCCTCATTAACCAAGGAGATTCGCACGCCTGCATCTTTTATCTCTTGAAGGTATGCCATCAGTTGTGTCGCTTCGTCAGTACTGATAGGCGCTCTTTTTGTCGAATCGCTTGCGTCCACTCCTGCCACTTTGATGATAAGAGCAGAAGACTGTTCTGACTCATTAGCTGTGGCATGTTTGACAACGCGTGCAGCATAGATTTCGTCTTCACTCATGCCGGTTGTGTCGTAGGTGTCGCTATCAGGAACAAGCGTTTTGTTCTTCATAAAAGCCAGAGTTTTGTCGCGATACCATTTGGGACGGTGCGGTATCATCTCATCGATGGCGGTGTTCACCTCACCGCGGAACCCATCCCATAAGGTTTCATGCACATGGACGGCGAAGGCTACCACATAGAAGAGCAGTCTCCAGATAGCTGTTGCTGATGAGGACGTGAGCACACCCAGCTCCGGTGTGCTGTTTTTCTGCGCCACCATCTCGTTGAAAATTGTATTGATAGTTCTTGCCATAGGTTATGATACTTCAAAGTCATATTCAATGCCCCAATATTCGATACCCTCGAACAAGACGGGCTGGTCATTGTTTATCGCAGTTGCCGGGCGAAGGCCTCTGGAGTGATAGTAGGCACGTACGTTGACCTCGCCGGCGATGTCATCAGGAATGAGCAGTTCCTGTCCTGCTTCCAGGTCATCAGTCAGGCATAGTCCGTTGGCAATCGCAATAGCGAGAGCATCGCCTGCATCACCGGTTCCCTGAATTGCTATGTCGAGCAGGTTTTGCCCTTTCAATGTCACTTCCATTCCGCTTCCACATATAAGGTTGTGCCTTGTATTTTTACACTGTCAACGCGCATTCCGTCACGCGAAAACTGTTCCCTGATTTCTCTACTCAATTGACCTGCAGATGCCGTCTCCAGGTAATTAACAACGCCAACTCCCATAATGGGGTGCTGCTTCCATTCGCCTTTGTTTGTCCCAAGTAGCAGCTGCTGGGATTGTTTGAGGCATTCCCCTGTAGCAAGGTCTCCATTGGCGACCATCAAAGCCAGTTCAGATGTCAGTGCGATGTCAATCATTTAACAGGTCTTTAAATAATGTTTAATTAGTGTTTGAGCGTGTCATCCGCAAAATCCGATAGTTGAGGGGATGGCGTATGCATTACAAATGGTATTCCGAAAACAGCTTGTCCGGACAACGAACCCAGTGTGGTTTGTATGCTGACGATATCTGCATAAACTTTTGTCATCCACTCTACCATTTTGTCTGCTTTGACACTTCCAACTGATCCGCCATTAAAGACTACCCCATTGCCATCTATTACCATGGTAGTGTTCTGGATCTTTACCTCCGCCTTCTCTATTTCTGACGCGTGAACAACCATGTAGTCATCGCTATCCTCCACTCTCAGACAAAGAACCATGCTGCCCACTTTTGGATAAAGCGTTAAGCCGGTTGAGCCTTCGGTTATTGATTGGAGCCGGATCCCGTACAGAACCACACCGTCATCATCAATGTCACAGGTCCGCTTGGTTGAATCAACCGCCTTGACCTCTGCCAATACTGTCACCTGTTTGCCCTTAGTCGAGCGAAGCAGGGCTTGTCTGATATCTTCATCCGTTTTTCCCATAGTAGCGTAGTTTTACCTTTCGGCGCATACCTCCTTCCCCATAAGATCCTTCTATCTCTTCTGCGAAATAGTTGCCTGAGCGCTCCGGGAACTTATCGTCGGTAAGTTCAATCTTATCGCTCTTCCACACATGCGGTTCCCCGAACAAGACAATACTTCCTTCATATCCTTCATAGTCTTTCTCTTGTTGCAGCTCTTTCACAGCCTTCTGCAGGAAAGTTGCAGGCAGACCTGCCCGAACCTTCACTTCTTTGGTGCTGCTGTATTTCTTTGCTTCGGACTTTGTCTTTTTCGTCTTTCCGTATGGATCTTTCTCCACGATGTTTATCTGAACCTCTTCTGCCACCTGCTTCTTAAGATCATCTGCAGAAACCGTATTCCAGCCCACTTTGACCTTAACCGTCTGGACGGGTCGCGTCGGATTAGCATCGACAAACTTAGAGGCACCGGCATAAAGATACTCTCCATCAAACCAGACACGGCAACACAATTCCTTCTGCACCCACTCCAGCACTTTGAGTCCGGAGGCATTTTTGAACCAAACGTTAGTGAGGGGAATGGTGTCAATAGCGGGTGATAACTTAATGTCAGTTCCGCTGATGAGATCCTGGAGTATGGCTTGCAGTGTTGTAGATGGATAAGACTTGCTGAAGTACCTGTTCCGTAGCTGATGGCTGTATCCATCACACTCAACGATGAGCTGATTTGTGTAGTTGATAACATGCACCAGTCCGGTGAACACTTCTTTAGTTCTTCCGTCATATCCCAATGACACCCTCACTTTGTCACCTTTCTTAAAAGGCACTTCCTTGAAGTTCGCAACCTTTACACCGTTCTTCGTCTCGGCCACACCGTCTGCGTGTTCCGTCATCGCCTGTTCTCGTTTGACGAATGGGGATAACGGTAGCGTAATGTTGCATGTGTCTGTGAAAGTGCTGGTACTGGACTTCCATTCCACTGCAGCCGGCTTTACCAGATATTGGCCGATTTGTATGTCAGAGGTCAGATTAAACATATCACTCCAGGATTAGATTGGTAACACTATCCGATTCGCATGTCAGCTGGAAGGGTCTGCACCGCAGTTCCTTGCCTTCCACCTCCGGAAACTCTATGTCTGTGATGCAGACATTCCTGCTGCTGTCCATGAATAAGTCGCTTATAGCATTGATGAGCTGTACAGGTTTCGTGGACTCGAAGAGCTGACGCAGCCCGTACATGTCATCATCCGGAGCAATCTTGCCAGTAGGAGCAATCAGCACACCCTTAATAGTGAACTGGTAGTCACCGATATTGAACATCTCTTTCACCGTGCCGATTCGTTCGGCAATTGCTGTGCGTACAACAGTCTTCAGGCCTGTAACTCGCATCGTAGCGCATGGGACATCCACCTCATAGTCGTCATTGGTCAGCTTGATGGGCAGGAACACGTCGCGTCCTCGGAACTGTTCCTTGTATGGTGCATCGAACCGAGTGCCGGAGATGTCTTCTGTCACCTTCGGCTCGAACACATACGGACCTTGAAAATAGGTCTTGTAGAGTTCCAATAAATCTGTTACGATGTGCGCCATGTTATGCTACGCTTGCTCCTTGTACAAGTACACGACTCAGTACCTCGAGGATGGCCTCCTCTATCTTTGCCGTGCTCTCCTGTAGGGATGTGGTGTTAAAGTTGATGTTGTCGAAGAACTTCTGTACATTGATGTTTACAATCTTGGGGCCGGAACTTGCAGCAGCTTTGCCATAGACCGCCGCAGACATATCATTTGTCCTGGTGTTCTTGGCTATCTCTGCAAGTTTGGCATTGGTGGTCTTCTGCTCCTCATCTTTTTTGGAGCTAGGAGTGTCGGTTATTGCTTTACTGCTCCCGCCCTTCAGGTCTGTTCCTTTTATCCATCGATAGACTTTCTCTATACCGTTCAGGATAGGCATGATGACCTTGTTCCAGGTCCACTTCAGCCCATCGATGAGTTTGCCGATAACATCATAAAGAGCACCTGCAATCTTCCCGACGAAGTTGAAGATGTCTTTCAGAAGCACTGAGTTGGCCACAAAATCGATAAACTCACCGACCATACCTGATACGGTATTCCACACCTTTTGGAACACAGGTAGGATGTGTTCCTCCAGTAGGTTTTGAACAGGCCTCAAATAATCCGCAAAACCGGATAGGTTCGACTTCACTTTGTTGAAGATGTCGAGTATCGGCCGCATCAAAGGGGCTATATACCCACTTATAGAGGCAACCTTGCTGATGATGGCATCAATCCCTCGAGAAGTAAGATCAAGCACTTTCTCTACATAAGGCATAACCTTGTTCACTGCAGGAAGCAGGGCAACCCCTATCTTGGTGAACTCTGTGCCGATTCGTTCCTTGATATCGCCAAGCGCGTTGGATAGTTGCTTCATCCGGCCTTCTGGGGTTTGAGCCAACGCTTCATTCATGCCGCCAACGCTTTCACCGATAACCTCTGCCAGTGTCGCCACTTTCTCGGCTTCAGTACCGTACTTCAAAATCTTCTCCTGTGCTTCATCAAACTTATAGCCATATCTGGAGAGTGCACCTACCTGACCTTCCATGACTTTTCCCATCATGGTTGCGATGTTGACGGCTGATTCCTGCGTGGCATTATACCCATATTGTTGCGCCACCATATCGTTCATCACGGGGATGAGTTTTTTCAAGGATTCGGCTTTTTCGAGGTACGTCCCCAGTTCTTGTGCGCCGGCCAGTTGTACCTCATCGCCCACGATGCCCAGCTTCTGTTGCGCTGCAGTAAGGTCTTTGATGGACTTGATTTCGTCATCGGAAGCATCCATGGTGTTACGCATTACCTGAGCAAGTTTGGCTTCCGCTTCCGCTTGAGCGTCATTTGCCGCAGTAAACTCCTTGACGGCCCCGATGGCACCTTTGACCGCTCCAACGATGTTGAGCACACCAAAAGCGCCGGCAGAGACCTTGGCAAAGAGAGAGGCTGACTTCTGAGCCTTACGGGCGGCATCGTCGGTCTTGGAAAAAGCACCGGCAATCTTACCCAGCGGCCCTGAAGCCATATCCTTCATCTTATATGCGTATTCTACAATGTCCATAGAGATTTAACCATTCCTTTTTGCATTTGGTTGATTGCTATACCTGACCGGTAGGCAAGTGTCTCCAAATCCCAGTTTTCGGATTGAGGTCCATAGTGTAAGAGGGCGATACATAGGATATACTCCCAACTGTCTTCGTCTTTCTTGCCTTGGCTTAGTACTTCCCAAAACCGCTTTTTTTTACTTCGATGAGGTTTTGAATTTCTGTCATGGCAGCAATGAAGTACTCCTCATCGTCACGGATCTCTTCGTCACCCCCGAGCCAAAGTTCGTCGAGAAGCTGCTTGGCCGCAGTGTCCAGTCCTCCGTCAGAGTCAATCATCATTCGTGTGTAGTTACTCAATGCTTTCGATGTCAGAGGCATCAGTACGCAAATTTTGTCTTCTACCACAATGATGTTCAACTTCCGTCCGGGGAAACGGGCTTTCAACTCTTCCAGTTTCTCTTTTCCGAACTTAAGTTCTGCCATCTCGGCTACGGTCTTCTGTACAGTTTCTTCTTTCTTTTCCATACGACTACAGTATTAGAGACTGATGGTGTTCTTGTTGATGTCCATGCAGATGAAAGGAAGCTGGCATTCCCGCTTCTTATCACCCTGTGACAAAGAGTCAACTGTTTCGGAGAACGATACGCCGCTGGCTACCCATGTGGTGATGGGGTCTTTCGCAAGTTTGCGCGCACTTACCACGATGGTAAGCAACTCGTGAGGCACATCCATAATACTTTCATAGCCGGCTGTCTGGGCGGCTTGCTCCAGACGATCCGCCTCGAAGCCCCAGAGGGTGATACTTCCGCTGCATGCAATATTGCCGGACTGGATGTCCAGTGCATGTTGCCCTGCACCGTATAGCGCTTCTTTCTCAGTGCTCTTTCGCAACTCCCAACCGGTGATGCCGGAGATGATCTTGCCGGCAATCTTTACTTCGGTGTGGTGCCAGGCATATTCACTTGACTTGATATGTGTGTTCATAACTTCGCGTTTTAAAGGTTAGCTGCAAGACCTAGGTTGACGGTGAGCCATGTGAGATAGCCCAACGGCATAACTTTAAGTTCCGCAGTCAGATTGGACGTGTTGATGAGGTTCTGATCCAACGGGACATTCACTTTTACTTGCGAGATTTGCTCGCTCATGGAGGCTCTGATGGCACTCTCCAAGGTGGCCTCAATATCTTTCGCCTCGGTAGCGTTGATTGTTCCGTCTGACTCCATCTTGATACCGTTCTCGACATAGGGTTGATAAGCAGCTGCTGCTGTACGTTGCGCCTTGTCGATGATACGACCGTGCACAAGGATCCTGTCATCGGCTTTGGAGCACATGTTGTCCACCCCGAAGAAATAGCCGGCGCTGCCAGGACGATGCATGAAAGTAATGAAGCCTGCATCATGCAGTATCTCCATATCCTCTCGATCCTCGTACTTATCGGAACCTATGTAAATCTGATTCACCGACAGTGCACCGTTCTCTCCGTTACCGAGTTTGATATGCGCCCCGTATTTGCAGGCACGTGCCAGGGCAACTGTCACAGCGGCGCTGCCGTCGTTGGAAGTTCCGCCCAGAACCACGCCGGCAAAACCATTGGTGGCCTCGTTGGGCTTGTACGTGTTCGTCTTGCCGGCATCAGCAACACGACCTTCAATCAGGATACGTATTGGAGTGTTGGCATGCTGCATGGCCTCGCCTACCGACTTGCAAGCCGTAACGGCTGCAGAGACATCCGCATCGAGGAACGCAGATCCTGCGTCGTATTCTGCCACAGGCTTCCTGGCGATTGCAATCAGATTGATATCGCCGAGACCCGCACGGAGCAGCTTGCTTATGCCGTTAGCCTCTGAGTAGGTCAACGCCTCTGCCATCGTCATCGCCGGAGCAGTTCCGAACAGGAACAGGCGCTGGTTGCCGCCCAGTTCATTATAATATTCCTCCAGCAGCCCATGGGCAAACGGTTCCGAAGAGGAGGTGAATCCCTTGGACTCGGCATCTGCCAGACTATATACTTCAATAACAGCAGCCACAAGTGCCTCTGTATTGACAGTCACAATCAATGCCGGAACGGAATCCAACACGGCAATCGACTGAAGCAGGTTGCCGTTAGATACATTTACTGATACACCTGGAAACATGGTCTTTTCTTTATTTGATTAGTGCAAGCAGTGCTGCATACAATGTTTCTTTCTTCTCGTTCTCCACTACAAGAGCTCTCGCCTTTACGGCTGCCTTCATCTCGTTGTAGCCCATTGCGTCAAGTTGCTCTTTGGAGATTGGATCCAGCGGCTCAGAAGAATTGTCTTCTTTGCCTTCTTTTTCCACTTCGGAGCGGACAACTTTATGAACCGGTCCTCTCCCGTAGCTCATGGCTGCGCTTTCAGACAGGAAGATCGTGTCGCCTGACACATACGCCACGTTTGCATTCTGATAGCGGGCAAAGTGGTCTTTGAGTTTTTCTTTCATCGTTTTATCGTATAAAAAGTTTCACTATAAACAGGATGATTAGTAGGGCTAATAGTCCCATAAAAATGTAGCCGCAAACCACGCAGAAGGAATCCCATTTGTTGAGGGGCTTTTCGACCTCAACGGTCTGAACGGTTGCGCGAAGTTCTTCGATGATTCTGTCACGACGTTGTATCTCGAGTTGCAGGCTATCCTCTTTGCAGTCAAACCGGGCAAGCATTGTACCGTCCTCCTTGTGTGAGGTGGTGAGTGAAGGTGTGAGGCGATTCCCCCTTAGTTCTGCCATCTCCTTCATGACCACATGGTTAAGACTGTCACACTCGAACAGGGCTTTGACAGATGCGCTGTCCGGTTCGATGAGGATGTTGGTGTCGCGAATGATTTCACGCTCCGTCCGGACAATCTCCACAGTCTGTATCGGTCGCCGACTTGCGCAACTCACTGCTGACAGGACACTGATGATTGCGAGAATACTCACATTCAGGAATCTTTTCAATAGCGCGTGCGAGGCGGTCAAGTTTTCGGTTGGTCTTTTCATAGAGTTTCACCATTTTTTGTTCGTTGGTCCTGGACTCTTCATATGCCCTACGTAGTTCTTCGCGTTCCCTGCGTAGTGCATCAAGTTCCTTCAAGACGGGATTCAAGATATGTTCTTCGTAACTCTTCATGAGTTTGTCGTTAGCATCGGTTCCTGCTCCTTGAGCGGAGGCCCTGGAGGTTTTCACAGTGCTCCGTAGTGTGGCTACAACGACAATTCCTCCGGAAACGAGAAGAGTGTTAAGAACCGCCAGAATGATTTCAGCTGTTGTCATATATTATTCCTCCGTTTCCACTCCTGCACGTCAAAGGACGGACAGGCCTTGTTTGCAAATTCGTAATGTCCGTAGATGTTGGATGACAGTATCCGGTAGGAAGTCTGGAGCCGCCTGATCAATGCCAGCAGCGACGCCTTCTGCGCGTCTGTCCTTGTGTCTTTGGGCGTTTTCCCGTCAGAGGTAACGCCACCGATATAGCACACCCCGATGCTTGTCTGATTATGACCCGTGCAGTGTGCCCCGACTTGCTCTACCGGTCTTCCTTGCTCCACCGTCCCATCCAAGCGGATGACATAGTGATAGCCTATATCTTGCCATCCTTTGGCTTTGTGCCATTGGCGGATAGTATCGGCACTGACATCACGCCCTTCAGGGGTGGCAGAGCAATGGATGATTATACTGTCAATCTTACGCATCAGGCGGCAGCTGCTTGAACAATTGCAATCACACCCGCCCAGTCTTGGCGACGGCAGCGGCCACCGGCTTTTACAGCAGCACTGAAAATGTCACCATAATATTGAGGGTTGTCATCGTCCTGGAAGGGCTTGATGTCGCCAAGAGCCAATGCTACGCTATCCTTCTGCCAGCAAAGAGCCCCCAAGTTAGAGGTTGCCTCCAGAGCTGTACCGGGAGCGATAGGAGTATTGCCGTTGAAAGCAAGCACGCTGGAACGCTCCAGGATATTAAAGCCGGCCAACTTGCCTACAATACCATTGGCAATGTCAGCGGTCTGCTGGAAAGCGGCCATCTGATTGCTTGAAAGGCTGTCAATAAGTTGCTGGTACTGGTAACTCTCCAATAGTGCGTATCGGTCGATTTTGGGCACGTTCATCTTATTCATCATGCTCTGTGCCTTGGCAAGGTCTGCGTATGTAAATGCCTTGCGGTTGCCGGTCTGACCGGTTTCAGTAGCAGCTACAGAATTACCGGTAGTCTGGATAATGTTAGCCACAGGAATTACATCCGCACTACCATCAGCCTTGATGCCGGTCACCCACTTATACAATATATCGTCACCAACAGCTTCAAGTAATGTCTGCACGTGATCGTTCAGCACCGAGTCTGTCTTCTCATAGGAGATCTCATTCTCCTCATGCCAGGTCACGAAAGTCGGAGTGGTTGTGAACACATCCAACGCATAGGTTACGTAACTATCCGTGCGCTGCACTGCAGTAGCAGGGAAGGTGGAACGGTTCTTGACAACCGTAGGCGATGCGCCTGCATTCGGGATATGCACTACGGCACCACCAAGCACAAAGGCGGTCTCGATAATGGCAAACACCAGGAAAGGATTTACTTTGCGAAGCTTCTCTACGATGTACTTCTCAAAGATTTGAACAGGAATTGGACTCATCTTAAAAAATGTTTAAAAGGTTACACATAGGGGGAATTACTTCTTACGGGAAGACTCCAGCTCTGCATACAGTTCCGGATAGTTCTTCTTGATTTTCTCCAGCTCGCCGGACATGTACAGGTCTTCCCATGTCTTGCCCTGATACTGGGCAGGCACTTCCGCGTGAAGCCGGTCGCTGATAGTGGCCTGGGCTGGCATCGAATCGATGAGTGCTTGCAGACCGTCTGCATTAGCCTTGTAGTCCGCTTTCAGCTTGTCGGCGGTCGCTTGGTTAACCTTATGGTCAGCCAATGCTTTTTCTACGATAGAATTGATTTTCTCGGAATTGGTCTTCTCTTTCAAGTTTTCCAATTCGGCTTTGAGGTTCTTCAGCTCCGTTTCCAGGCCGTCAGCTTTAGCAGCTTTGGCAGCCAGATCACGGATAACCTCTAATGCCTGCTCCGCGGTAGCATCTGCGGAGAGGTTAGGAAGACTCAATGCAAGGAGAGCCTCCACAAGAATTGCTGGTTTTTCCATAAATGAAGGATTTATTAAATTATCTGATAAGTCGAAGAGGATGTTGCCGCCCTCATCAAACAATTGATTTTGCGCCACAGCATTGTAATTCCCAGGAATATCCACGATGGAACACTCACGCGGGAACCACTTTGTAACAGTCGGGCCGGTCTGGCCTTCCAACTTCAGACTCGGTTCGTCATCCCATTCAAGGGCAACAATGTGCCCTACCGAAGCAGCTGCATAGAATCCGTCCATAATCTGCTGTGGCAGGTCCGGAAACCGCTTCTCATCAATCACCGGCTTGCCATACAAGGCACCGTCGCGAATCACCAAATCATCCCACTTGACAGCAACGCCTTGCTCCCTGTTGTGCATGAAGAAACCAATAGGGGGCTCGAAGCGTTCAAGCAACAAGCCGGATGTCAATAGACGGTAGCCATAGCAGTTCACCGTCTCGTCAGTCAACAGAAACTCTTTGTCAACTTTAATCATCTGTACACGTTCATTTATATATCGTTTATAGGTGTGCTAAGCATGCAGGATGGTAATGCGCTTCAAATCTCCATTGTCTGCCCTATCAACTTTGAAACGCGGGCTATCCCATAGCATTCGGTTCTTCATCGGGACATTCCTAATGAATAACAGCCTTCCGATGACACGGCAATACAGAATGCCGTTGATGGTGCGCGTCTCGTGGAAATGGTGCTTTTCCCTGAAGTCTTTGCTTCGGTCGTAGAACAAATACCACTGGCCTCCTCCCAAGGCAAGCCGGATACCGTCATTTATGTTGTAGTTCAATCCGCTTATCATACGCAAATCATCGAAATTGTTCGCAAAAGTATTGCTTTTTTGCAACATGGAAAAAAACTTCTGCCATCATGGCATAACTTTTTTTCAAAATCGTGTAAAAAGAGTAATTTTGCGGTCGATTTAGTACTTTTATTATGACAGATAAGAACAACAAACGCGAGATTGCCCAAATCCTGTTCCTGCAGGGCAAACTCCAGAAAAAGGATATTGCTCAGAAGTTGGGCGTGTCCGTACAGACTATTACCAACTGGTCCAGAGATGACAACTGGGACTCACTGAAAAAGAACCTGCTGACCGGCAAGAAACAAAGGCTATCGGAACTGTATGACGAATTGGCGGAGTTTAACCGCATGATCCAGGACAAACAGGGCTATAAGGTGGCCACGTCAAAAGAGGCGGATGCCAGGCGTAAACTCATCAATGATATCAAGGATCTGGAGTCGCGCTACAACATTGCACAGACCACACAGGTTGCCATGGACTTCTGCGATTTTCTCAAACCACTGGATCCTGCACTGGCGCAGACGGTAGTTGAGTACTTTAATGCCTTTGTGAATGAACAAATAGAACGACAGAAATGGCAAGAATGATAGGAAGGGCGACAGACCGTGACTACCTGGAGATGTTCCAACGTTATTGTGACAACTTCAGGAACGCCACCCCTGTCAATACACGCGAGACTCAAGGGGAACGTATCGCGCGCAAGACCAAACTTGAGAAAGATCCGGAGGCTTGGTTCAAGTACTACTTCCCTCACTACTGTTCCGCTGAACCGGCAGCCTTCCATAAGGCGGCCACCCGCAGGCTGTTGTCGCATCCGGAGTGGTTCGAGGTGCGTGCATGGTCGCGCGAACTTGCCAAGTCGGCGCGCTCGATGATGGAGTTTTGTTTCCTTGCCCTGACCGGTAATGTGCATAACTTGCTCATGGTGTCCAACTCCCATGACAATGCGGTGTTGCTTCTGGCTCCGTTCAAAGCGTTCTTTGAGGCCAATAACCGTGTAGAACAGGACTACGGTATTCAGAAGAACATCGGCCAGTGGACGGAGGACAAGTTCGTCATCCGCGCCGGCTGTTCGTTCCGTGCGCTTGGCTGGGGAGAGTCGCCGCGTGGGACCAGGAACAATGAGAAGCGACCTGATGCCATTCTGATAGACGATTTCGACACCGATGAAGAGTGCCGAAATGAAGACACGATGAAGAAGAAAATCGCATGGATGGAGCAGGCTCTCATACCCACGCGTTCTATCTCTTCCCCTACGCGCGTACTTGTGAACGGCAATATCATCAGCGACAATTGCATGGTCAAGTACCTTGGCGACTCCGACTTCTGCGACAAATTCGACGTGGTGAACATCCGCAACAAAGACGGTAAGTCGTCCTGGCCGGAGAAAAACAGTGAGGAAGATATTGACAGGGTACTGAAGACAATATCCTACGCATCCGGGCAGAAAGAGTACTTCAACAACCCCATGGATGAAGGCGGGGTGTTCACGGACCTGAAAGAAGGGAAAATCCCTTCTCTAAAACGCTGCATGAGTATTATCTATGCTGACCCTGCCACTTCCAACAAAGACGTCTCTCAGGGCTCTTACAAGGCTATCGGTGTTATTCTGAAGAAAGATCTGGACTTCTATATTGCCAAGGTGAAAGTGGATACCATGTCCACCCAGCATTTTGTGGAATCACTATTCGACTTATACCAGTGGGGTAAGTACCATGGTGCGGAAGATCTGCACGTCTATATAGAAAACAACTCTCTCCAGGCTCCGTTCTTTGAACAGGTGCTGCAGCCGGCCATCTTCAAGGAATCACAGAAGCGCGGTGAACTGCTTCCCGTCATTCCGGACACGCGGGATAAGAAAGACAAGTACACCCGTATTGAGGGCACCTTGGAGCCAATCAACCGTGCAGGGTTGCTCATCTTCAACGAAGCGGAAGCGGAAGATCCGGACATGAGACGTCTGAAAAGTCAGTTCAAGGCTTTCTCTCCCAAACAGAAACGCATGGACGGTCCGGATATGATTGAAGGCGGGGTGTTCATCCTCCAGCAGAAAGCGTCCGTGCTTGCCTCTGCAGGAATTGTTTCCATACCACGAACCAACAGAAAAAAGATATGATTATAACCGTACAAAAACTACAACAAACAGCCTTGTACAAGGAGATTTGCGACCTCATCACCCGTGATGATGACAATACTGTGACGTTGCAGATTCTTGCAGCACAGTCGTTGTGTGCCACTTATCTGTTCAAGTACAACTTGCGGGAGGTGTTCGGGGATGACACCTCGGAACAAGTCGTAGAGCCTACCGTTAAATGTCCTGCCCTCGAGCAGATAGTTATAATTATTGCCTGCTACAAACTGGTGCGCATGGCTAGTCCGAATGTGGATGTAGAGTTGTACCGGGAGGACTACCTGCAGGCAATCAAATTGCTTGAAGATATCCGTGATGGGAACAACAACCTCACGGAACTTCATTATATCTCCGATGACCCTACCACTCCGGAAGACGAATCGCAGACCAACGGTGTGACCTGGTCATCTAATCCGAAACGCACAAATTTCTTTTAATCATGAGAAAAGACAAAAAGACTTCTGTTCAGAAAGAAGATAAGCCCAGCATCATTGTTCAGGAAATCAAACTGGTATCTCCTGACCGAAACCGCAAAGATGTGGGCAACCTCAAACAAGCCATTGAGCGTGCCGAGTCCGTCGAACTGCCTAACCGGTACAAGTTGATGGATCTGTACCATGACGTAGTAACCATTGACGGACATTTGTCCGGACTGCTCGAGAAGCGCACGAAAGCCGTGACAAACAAGCGGCTCACCTTTATTGATGCGTCCGGTAAAAAGGTGGACGAGATGGATAAACTCATTAAGTCGCCTAAGTTTGAGCGGCTGCTGGAGATATTCATGGAACGTCTCTATTTTGGCTGCGCAGCAGTGGAGTTTATCGTGGGCGCAAAGTTCGACTTCAACGAGATAGACCGCCGTCATGTGAGACCGGAGACGGGGGAGATAGCCATCAGCCAGTTCGACACGAAGGGTGTGAGTGTTAGCGAACTGCCGATGGTGATGATGTTGGGCGAACCTTACGAACTCGGTAAACTCCTTCAATGCTCAATGTACGCGCTCTATAAGCGGAGCGGCTTCGGGGACTTCGCGCAGTTTGTAGAGATATTTGGGCAACCTGTTCGTGTGGTCAAGTACGATGCCTATGATAAGAAAACCCAGGAAGATCTGCGCAAGGTGCTTGATGAGTCCGGTTCCAGTCTGGTGATGATGATACCCAAACAGGCGGACTTCGAGATGCTGGACGGGAAGACCTCCAACGGGACTGGCGAGTTGCAGGAGCGACTGATCAACTGTTGTAACCAAGAGATGTCCGTGGCTATCCTCGGGAACAGTGAAACGACCACCAGCAGCAAGTCATCAGGTTATGCACAGGCAGAAGTGCATGCCGACCAGCAGATGGAAATCACAATAAGTGATATCCGCTACGTGGAGAACCTGCTGAATGGCGACTACATGACAACCCTCCTTGCCGGCTATGGCTATCCTGTAAATGGCGGGCGGTTCCTCTTTGAAGTGGAAAAGAATCTGTACGAGCTGCAGGCGCGTCTGAATATAGATACGCAGTTGGCCAACCGCATTCCGATTGATGATGATTACTTCTACGAGACCTATGGCATTCCCAAGCCGGACAATTACGACCAGATGAAGAAAGAGCAGGAGGAGCGCCGTCAGGCCGCGTTGGAGGCTATCAAAGGCGGGAACGAGAACACGCCCCAAGGCAAAGACCCCCAAAAGAAGAAAGAAGCGAAGGAAAGCAAACTGTATCAGTCGTTAGCAGATTTTTTCGGATTCGCCCCTTAGAGGTGAGGGGCGAAACGCTGGATGAAGAATACTTTGCTGATGGGCTGCCTGAGCAGGCCTCGCACCAAGTGTCGCTGAGTGTGGAGGGCATTGCGCGTGCGCTCGTGAATATCTATAAGGAGAACGTTGATATAGAGAGCGACATTGAGGAAAACCTGTTTGAGGAGACCAGACGTATTTTCAGTGATGCGGTTGCCAACGGCTATGCCAATGCAGCAGAAGAGGATGTGCCTCTTCCTGATGACGCTTTTCGTGATGCCTTCCTGCATAGTGCAGATGTGTTCTCTGCCTTCCGTGTACACAAGATGCAGCGCGACATAGCGGCTCAGATGATTGATGAAGACGGGCACCTGAAACCTTTCAGCCGGTTTGTAAAAGATGTGTCGCCATACATTGAGCATAGGAACAGGGCGTGGCTTCAGACGGAATACAACACCGCCATCCTACGGGCGCAGAACGCTGCCGAGTGGAAACAGTTCCAGGAAGAAAAGGATGTCTATCCAAACCTGGAATGGATTCGGTCCACTTCGCCTAATCCGGGGGCAGACCACATGGTGTTCTGGGGGACAGTTCTGCCGGTGGATGACCCGTTCTGGGATGCACACAAGCCGGGAGACCGATGGAACTGCAAGTGCGAACTCAGGCAGACAGATCGGAAGACTACGCCGGTTCCTGAGAGCGATGGCAAGTCTGACGCTGCACGAGGCCTCGAGAGCCATCCGGCGAAAGATGCGGAAGTGTTCAGTGATAACCATCCATACTATCCAAGCAGCTGCTCGACGTGCCCGTTTGCAGGGAATAAACTCCTGACATTGGTACATGACCTGGCAGGAGGGAAGCATTGTCATAGTTGCGGGAGAGTGAATAAAAGCATTGCGCGTTCTCAACGAAGAATCGCCAAGAGAGAGGGACTTGAAGCGCTCACTCCTGAAACGAACTACAAAGAGTTCAAGACCATGCAACGCGAAACGCTTGAAGCATTGCGCCAGCGTGGGGAACTGGAAAGAGACAGCAAAAAACTCTACACCGGGCACTTGTTCTTCGGGAAACGTGAATTCAAACGAATCAAAGAACATTGCTTCACCGGCATGGAATTGGAGGTTGCAAAACACCTGCACTCACTGATTCCGAAACTTAGTGATGGGAAATATCTTCCCATTGATATGAGTCGGAAGAATTACAAACAGAAGATACGGGAAGGTGTGCTGAATTATGTAGTTTATGAAATAGAATACAAGGGGGATATCTATGTGCTAAAATGTCAAGTAAGACGACGTGCCCGATTCGTCAGTGAATATCCCTATAGTATAAAAGAAAAAGAGTGAATCATGTGGAGCAATTGGGTAGCCTCCCATGGGCCCGAGCACATTCATCACTCTTTCTGGCTGCAAAGGTAATACTTTTTTTTGAATTGACAAAATTTTTTGGCAAAAAAATGACTCCAGAGCAATATTTTCAGCGAATTAAGGCTCAAAAGGAACAATTACGGCATCTTTATGGGCGTGTTTTGCCGGTGAAGATTGGTAATGAGGCGGTCCATTTCACCCGCGACAACTTCCGCAAGGAGGGTTTCGTGGATGACAGTCTGGTGCCATGGCGGCCATCCAAACGCAAGTCCGACCCCAAGCATCCGGACAGAGCGTACAACACCCTGATGTCGAGGCGTAACAACATGTACAAGTCCATTCAGAAACGCACACAGCCAGGCGTGGCGATTATCTACACGAACGTTCCGTATGCAGCTGCTCATAACGAAGGCACGCGTAACGCCGGACGCGGTCATAAGGTGGTTCTCCCAAAACGCCAGTTTATCGGTCCGTCCAAGACGTTTGACGCCAAGGCAAAGCAGATTATCGAAGACGAGCTCAAACGTGTCTTAAACAACAAATAAACACCTATTAAATTATGCTTCAAAGTCCATTTGCACAAATCATGCTCGATCTGCAGGACCGTATCGCAAAGGTCGTGCCGGACATCCGAATGATTGACCGCTACATCGGGCAAGACCAAACCGCCATCAAGCCGGCGCTGGATTATCCAGCCGTGCTCATCGATGTGGAGAGCACCGAATATGAGGAAGCCGGTCAGGGCAGTCAGTTTGCCCGTGCCACTTTCAGTGTGCGTATCATGCACGCCAACTTCACCAAAAGCCTCCAGCGCAGTGCTGCCAAGGTGCGTGAAGAGTCCCTGGAGGATTTCGCCTTGGAACAGAAAGTGGTGAGTGCCATTCATGGTTGGGCACCGGTGGTAGAGGTGGATGAAACGGAACTGCACCAGTATTGCGAGCCGTTTATCCGCACAGGTGATATGAGTGAGAACAGAAACGACATTGGGCTAAGGATTCGCACCGTCACGTTCACAACCGCCTGGGAGGAGCGCTTTCCGGAGCCGAGTATGGCCTATCCGGATGCGGAGTTCATCCCGTTTGTGTTATAATAAGAGAAGCCCCGGGGGTCGGGGCTTCTCTCTATTCAAGGGGTAGTGTCAGTTGTGTGGGTGGTTCTTTTTCCTCTTTGTACAACTCACCCATGTATCGGTAGAACGTGCGTTCGCTAATACCGAGCAACGGGCGTACCTTGGTAAGATACACCCATCGCATGCAGCGGTCCTGGCGGCCTTGTTCGTAGTGTTCCGCAACTATCTGACGCACCAGTTTGGCTTTCTTCGTGGTCGAGTTGTACAGTTTCATGATTCAATCAATGTCTTGTTCGGGCGGGAGGCTTTCCACCTTCAGCACTCCGTTGAGCGTCTTTCGCACGACGCGTCTGCCGTCACAGACCGGACAGGGAACCAGTTCGATAAACTGCCATATGACTCCTGTTCCGTGACAATGGCGGCAAACGTCCAGTTTGGAGGTGTTGATTTCTTTTTCTTTCAGGATAGGCATAATTCAGCAGTTTGTAGCGTTCAACGGAATAACGGTCCAAGCGTTGTTTTCTTCGTTGCGGACCTCCACACGGATGTAGTCTTTGCTCTTGATGGGTCGGTAAGCGTCAGATATGATTTTCACGCCGCGTTTGAACTCCTCGCTGTCGCTTTTGTCGGCTTCGTTGCGCAGGCGCAGCACGTTCTCCGCCTTCAGTTGTCCGTTCTTCCAGCGGTCGTTGAGCATCGTTTTGAGCATGCTCACCAATTGTGCGGTGGCTTCGTCCTTGATGAGGCTGTCGATATAACAGTTGACGATATCCACGCCCTCGTTCACGGTGTCATCGAAGTTGTCGGTGATGCGGTAGCCCAGTTCGATTCGGGCCGTACCATCTTCGTTGGTGAAGGTGTTGCTCCGGCGGTCGCCTTTGGTCTTCAGCAACTCTTCTTTCTTGCTGATGGCATCCTTGAACATGTCCATGACTTCGGATTTGGTCTGCTGCAACACCTCGCTTGCCCGACGGCACTTGCGGACGGCCTTGTTGACCAGTTTGTTCACGTTGGCATGATAACGTGCCATCTCTTCCTGTTGTTTTTGGTCGGCCTCTTTCTTGGCCTTCTCTTCTCTCGCCTTCTGCAGGAGGGCGAGTTCTTCGGCGGTCAGTTCCACCATTTGCGTTTCTTTCTTTGCCATATTATTTGATTTTAGTTGGTTGGTATTACTTGCCCCACGAAGGAGGTTAGGAGTGAGCCTATCGGTATGATTTGCTGTTCCTGGCCGCGAGTAGTTTGAATCTCGTTCGCCAGTTTGTTGAAGGTGTTGTACTTCCGTTGCAGTTCCGCTTCGGTCATTGCGTTGAAGGTCTTGCCTCCGCGTTGGATAATCTGAATAACGTATTGCGTATCTGTCCTATAACCCATCTCCTTGCAGTATCGTCTGACGGCGCTCAACACCCGTTTACGCAAAGTGTCCATTTGGCGTTCCTTTTCCGGAATAGCGGAAGCATTGAGCGAGTCAGAAAGGCTGTTGAGTTGCCTGGGTGTAAGCTCAGATGTATGCGTCTTTCCGAAAGCCTGGAAGACGGTTGCGTGCACGTCATCGCTGCTCATCCCGCATTTGTTGGCGAGAGCGTAGAACCGCCCGTTGGCTTTCTTCCATTCGTTGTTATGTATTTCCATTGTGGTCATTGTTTAGTTGGTTGTGATATTCCGGCCAGATGTCATAGACGTTCTTGCCACAGTACCGGCTCGTTATCGTTGCGTAATAGTTCCTGACGCGGATCTTGATATTGGAGTTGAAGAGCACTTTCTTCGCCACCTGTCCGTCCGGCTTAGCTCCACTTTCATGACTGACCCAGAGGAAGAGTTTTTTGGGGAACATCGCCACCAGGTCTTTGTACTGGTCATAGGTGATGTTCATGTATTGGAGCGAATCAATCACTACTACGTTGGCACTTCGTTTTTTCCGGAGAGTCATGCACATCTTGTCGTAGTCGTAGCGGTCCCAGAACTCAAAGTGTCCGTGCCGTTCCGTCTGGACTCCCGTGTCAAGGATGGCACGCCGGTAGGTTTCGCTCACACCTTCCTCCAGACTGTCGTAGGCGATACGGATGCCGTTGAAGCCCATCAGGTACTTGACCAGTTGGAGCGTGAAACGGGTCTTCCCCTGTCCGCTGTCTCCGTAGATAATCCAACTGCCGAAGGGCTCAGGGTCGCCCATGGTGTCAAGCCAGGCTCCCTGAAAGCCCATCGTCTTCGGTCGGTAATCGATGATGTTCTGGATTGTTAGTGCTCTGCGTCCCATCAGCTCTGTTGTTTCTTCAGGTATGCGTGAACGCGGCGCTGCACGCGGCGGAGGTCGCCTTCACAGTCGTTGATGATGCGATCTATCTCCTTGGTATCATCCACCCCGTTGGCACGGCATATCTCCACTATGTCCTGCTGGGTCACTCCCTTCAGTGGCACGCACTTGCGACCGATGCGGCTCCACAACTCGTTGAAGCCTTTCTTGTTGAAGCGCACGCCGGCGTCAAAGCGTTTGAAGAGGAACTCGGTGGCTATCATTACAACGCCGCAATCGTACTGGAGGTCATTGTAAAGCGTGATGAAACTGTTCAGTACCACATCGCTCAGTTTGTCGGCTTCGTCCAGGATGATGATTGGAGCATCCAGACAGCGCATTTGCAGCACCAGTTTCTGCTTCATCTGGATGAGAGTAAGGCCTGACGGTTCCTTGCCTATCTTCCGCAGCATGACACTGAAGAACTCGCGTTTGGTCCAATCCGGGTCGCATGACACGTAGAACACTGCCGAATGGTCTCGGCTGTACTGCTTGCAGGCAAACGTCTTGCCGCTGCCGGCACTGCCCGTGATGGCCATCCACAGTTGGTTCTCCTGGGCATCGGACAGGATCTGCATCAGGCGCTGGTAGTTCTGCGTCTCTACGGCGTTCCATTTGTCCGCCTCCAGACCAATCTGACTGGCCACCTTACGCCACATTTCATCTGAGATATTCTCCCAGTTGCCATTCACCATCTGGCTGATGGTGCCGCTGCTCACTCCGTCCAGGATCTTCGCGGCTTTGCTCTGACCGCCATAGCGGGCGCAGTAGTCTGCCAGTGCGCTCTGGATATCTTTCTTGCGGATATCGGTTAGTTTGGCTTCCATGGTCAACCCTCCTTCTTTTTGGATTGTTTCTTCTGCAACTTGGCCAGATACTGTTTGTAGGTGTCGCCGGCGGCCATTACCACATCGGCAAAGCCTTCTATTTTCTCCATGGCAAAGTTGAGCATGGTGAATAAGGCCATTTTCTGTCCTACTACTTTGGTTGTGATTTTGTCGCCATCCTGTACCATTTGGATGATGGCATCATGTTTCTTGTTTCCCATAATTTTGTTTGTTTTAATTGGTTATTGATTGATGATTTAGTATTCGTCATATATGCTCTCTTCGGTCTTCGTGGCGGCATCGAAAGCGTCCACTGGTGAGATAGCCAGCCTTGACTGCGCTTTCACGCTCTTGTGCTGACCGCGGCTGTCGGTGATAAGGGCTTTGCTCAGCATCTCATAGTCCCTGCGCTCCTGTTGCACTTGCTCCAGGGCACCGGCCTGATGACCGCACAGCGTCCGCGTCACGTAGTCCTCGATGTCGCGGTTGAACTTCCAGATAGCAGCCAGTTTCTCATAGTCACCGGGCTTCCTGTCTTTCAACGCCATCGGCTGCTCATCCTTCAGCGTCAGCAAGAACTGTTCCGTCTGGTTCGCATTCTCCACAAGGATATAGTTCTTATCGAACGGATCCAACTTGACATTCCATTTTTCCCAGCACTTCTCACGGAAGCGGATAGCCTCCTGAAGGTCGCGCTCACTATCCGATTCGGGAAGCAGGTCGTACTGGTGTTTCTTGCCAAGGATACGCACGTTGATGCCGGTGCTCTGCAGTTGGTAGGTCTGACCTGTCGATTGACCGAACAGGCTCAGATACTGCTTCATGTCCAGTACCACGCGCTCGCTCTCCGGAAGGGCTTGCAAGGCTTCCATATACGCAGGCAAAGCAGCTGCCCGATATTGGCTGATGACCAGTCCTATCTCCTCAATAAGTTGTTCAAGAGTGGGGAAACTGTTTCGGTTCTTCAGCGTTATATCCAGGTTGGGCTGATTGCTCTGCTTTGCTGTTACGCCGTGACCGGTCCAGTTGAACGCGTACTTGCAGGTTTTGTCGTTGAACTGACGGAACCACGGCTCGATGACCTTGGCTTTGGCATTACCCACACGCGCCGGCGTCACCGCCAACAGTGCCAGGTCACTGTACGTGTCCCACATCGCTTTCTTGGCGAAGTTGTCGCACTGCAACTGGTGTGGACGCAGCATCCGGCCTGTCAGTTCCTCCACGTGACGTTCAGCGTTGCGCAACGCCTCTTTGATGAGGTCCGCCGACTCCGCTTCGCCTACTGCCCAACCGATGGGGTACTTGGTGGAGGCGTCCAGTACCACCTCCAGCGTCAGGCGGTTGTGGTAGGTTGTCCTGCCGTTGCTGCCTTTCTTCTGATAAGCCAACTCTGCGTCCCAGCCGTCGAACACCCACATGTACATGGCGGCTGTCGGGGCTTTCCGCTTCACAGTGTAACTCATCTTGCTCCGGAAGGACGCTGCACCATGCTTGCTCGCCTCCGTGATGAAGCGATGATCCGTCGCCCACTTCTGAACAGTACTCCGGGTGATGGCCTTCCATCCGTGAGCAGCAGCCCACTGGTTGTAGAGGTTCGCTATCTCCTGACTGTCGAAGTTGCGGTGCTCGCTGATGAGCGCGATCAGCATGTCCGCCTGTTCGCCCTCAAACACCTTCGTTGCGTTCTGGTTGCCGTTCCGGTAGTTCTTGTGGATAAGGCTCTCCAGACCCTTTGCCTGGTACTCACGCACCTTTGCGCGGAGTTTGCGGGCGTTCTCCGGAAGACTGAACGGATAGTCCAGGCGATCCAGCGTGCTCACGTACTCGGTTATCTGGTCCCAAGATACTTTCTCGTTCCGTCGCTCGATGTCTCTCTCCAGACGAAGAATGGCCTCTATGATAATCGCGTTATAGTAGTACGTGTTACGCACAGGATTGGCATGTGAGTTGGGCAGATGCGCACCTTTCGATGTACGGTAATCGTCAAAGAACTGACGATACTCCGCATTGTGCTCGATACGGCGCTCCAGCAGGTTCTGTTTGGCAGACTCATACACCCGAAGACTGGCATCTATCTTCCGTTTCAACTCCTCCGGCATGCTTTTGTATTCGTACACCTTGTACGTCCCGCGACCGCCACGAGTCAAAGGGATGAGCTTCATACGATGCTCACGCTGGCGCAACGCCTCCATGGTCGAGATACCACAGTTCTCCATCCACTGCGCACTGATACCTACGCGGCCGTTGATGATGTGTGTTGCTAATTCCGGCATGGGGCTGACTCTTTATTCGTTCGCTTCTTTCAGTGCCTGGTCTATCGTGAACCAGATTACCAACGTGCTGCCTAAGTTCCAGAATGCGGCGGCTATCAGGCTCCACAAACCGCAATCCTGACGATACCACTCCGTGCATACCAGCGCCGTCAGAGCGATTCCCAGGGCGAAAAAAACCGCGCGAACGATCCGCCGTGCACGCATCTCATCTTCTTTCTTCTTTGTCTTCATTTTTTTGGTCTCTTTTTATTTTTATTACGTATTTCTTCAGCTATTTCTTTAAGCCCTAAAAATACTGATAGATTTAGTATTAAGATTGCGAGTGTTGTTCCCATATTAGTCCATATTGTTTATATATTCTTTCAGCTCTGCGCGATACATGTCGGCTTCGCGTTTCTCGCGTTCTATCAACTCATCGTATAAGTCAAAGTCAAATATGCTATTGATAGCGTCTTGCAATAACAGCATGAGTTTCTCCGGTTTCACGGCATCCAGTTCGACTTGCCCCAGACCGGTCCAGTGTGCGGAACGGCTGTCTGTGTCCTTTGTTGGTGCCGGTGGTAATCCCCAATCCAGTACTTGATCTTCATTTAGACAAATGCGACGGACCTCTAAATCTTCATCACAACCCAACTGAATAAGGTTCTCTCGCAAAGCGCGTGGAATGTCCTCTCCGCTTGGGTCGTAATCTCCGAAATAGAGTATTATAGGAAACTTTCCTTTGTTTTCTGCCTCTTTGATGCGGAGGCTTATATCATATAGGAATGTCAATGAGGGATAGCCTTTGCAAGCGCCCAATGCAACGCCGTTTTTCATACATGTTTTGAGGAACACGCCTTCCAACGCCTTTTTCTCAATCAATACTTCTGGATAAATAGGTTGGTTCTCCCATCGGTTGAGATAGTAGTTAGTAGCCCACAAACGGATTTGTTTTTTGGCTTCCGTTATAGACTCTTCAAAGATGGTTTCGTCTGCACGTGTATTACAAGCCATGGCACGCTCACGGTCACTGAATGCGTCAAATCCGATGATACCATCCCAGCGTGCCTGACCGGTTGCAGCCACCACACGCTTGTAGTGCTGAATGTTATTGGTCATTCCACGGCTCACCAATTGATAATGTAAACCACGTATGGTCAGAACACCGGGATCGTAGTTCTTCAGAACATCCACCGCATTTTCGATGATCCAAGACTTTGTGAATTCATCCTTAACTCTTGTAGCCATTACTTTTCCCTCCTTGCTTCTATTTGGTATTTATATTGTTCAAAACTTGTGCTCATACTTGCAGTTGTACAACTGACGTACACGCTCCGCTTTCTTTCCCGTCGTGTCATAGTTCAGTGCATTGCTGATAGTAGTGCGACTGAAACCGGTTATTTTCTGAATTTCGGCTATTGAGCCGTGAAATAGTGCATTCATAACTACTTTTTCGTTTTTTTATTTGCTTATATCAATTTTTTTTACTAATTTTGCAGCCCGAATTGGTTATTTGTTCAATTCCGACTGCAAAGTTAGGAAAAATTTCCGATATAACAAAATTTTTTGTCGGAAAAATTCCAAAAAAGTGCATTTTTTTGAAAAAAACATGGAAAATAAGAAGATTTTGGCTGGAATTTTGTCCGAATTAGGGCTTAATACACGTGAGTTTTCCGAAAATATCGGATACTCTCTTACTAAGTTGTATGATGTACAAAGGGGTAAAACCAAACGCTTCAGTAACGACTTGGTGGAGTTAATTGTGAAAAGATATCCACAGTTCAACAGAGTTTGGCTCCTAACGGGTGAGGGTGACATGCTGAATAAACTGGCAGAACCTTCACCATCTTCTGAAAAGGAACCTATGCCGGTCAAGAAAGTTGCTCCGGTCAAATCACCTATCGAAGGTGTACGACTCCCTCTCGTTACGCAAACAGCCATTGCAGGATTCGGAAATGCCAACTTCTCTATTCAGGAAGCCGACATCAAGGAATACTATATTGTGCCTAAGTTCCGCTATTGCCAGGTGGACTTTATGATTGAAATAAGTGGATCCAGCATGTATCCCAAATACAACAGTGGTGATGTGGTGGCATGCACCATACTGCGCGATGGAGCATTCATCCAATGGAACAAGTGCCATATAGTGGCTACCCGTGAACAGGGTATTCTTTGCAAGCGTATTATGCCTGGTACCACAGAAGACACACTTATGATGATCTCAGACAACAATGACTATCCGCCTTTTGAGGTACCCAAACAGGACATTACGGGTCTTGCATTGGTGATAGGTGTCATTCGCCTCGAATAGTACACATACATACCACGTAGAAGGGTGCCTAAACGGTACCTTTCTTTTTATTCGGAAAAACGTCCGAAATAGCCCAAAAACACAATCTGAGAGGCACTAAAACACTTAAAACGCTGATTTTGCGCGCTTTAATAATTTTATTCGTGCAAAAAAAGGTACTTATCGGGGGTGATTCGCGACATTTTTGGTACATTATCGGCTGTTTTATCTTGCAGAAAAAGTACCTTATCGGGGTCGATTCGCGTCATTTTTGGTACTTATCGGGGGTGATTCAAGGGGTGTTTTTTCGCGAAAATGTCACTCCATTTGTCACACCATTCGTCACTCCAAAACAAAAAAAGAGGCTTTTCGCCTCTCTATTTTGATACCCTCTTAAGCACCCCTCAAACACCTCTTGAAGACCTCTTGAAGACCTCTTGAACCACCTCGCTGCGACCCCCTGAACTCCCATTGAACCACCTTTCAAACGTCTCCCCTGGAGACCTTTTGCCACTGCTGATGACCTACTATCCGCCTTTGAGTGCAAACACCGCCCAAACGGCTTGAAATAAGGACTTTGTGACCTCTTTTTTTTACGTATATGTGCGCGCGTGCATTATTGCTTAGTTGTACATGCCTGCGCGTGTAAATGGGGGGCTTTTTGGTGTTTCTGATGTCCTTATTGAAAGACAATTAAAAAAGCCGCTTTAAGTGGCGGCCTAAAATGAAAGCAAAATGAAAGAAAATTAAAGCCTTTTGCACCTTTCCTTTTACTCCCTCAATCTATCTAATCCATTATAAATAAAGCCTTTCCACATATTTTATCCTTGCACCTTTCTTTTTACTGGCCATAGGCCGGCAACTTGCACGGATTCGAAGATAGTCTTCGCGCTTATTTCCATACCGACATGCTCTATTGGATTCTTGTACCTGACTTGCTGTTCATTGCATCTTTGTTCCTTTGGAAACCTCAAAAAATCCGCTCTTTGTCTGGATTCATTGCCCTTTTCGTCCTCTTGCTGCTATGCATTCCTCTCCGTCAAAGGACATACTACAGGCAAGTACTGCCCAACCGGATCGGGTACAATAACCACACCGGAATAGCCGCATGGTGGTACGTGCACGAACCCCTCTTCAATCTCTATGTCTGGCCTGCGGACGTAGCACAAAGCGTGTTCATGACTCAAGAGCAGCAGGATTGGGCACGCCCGTATGTACACAATTATGGTATTCTGTCATTTGGACCGGCTCTCTGTGTCTTCGATGCCACGTATCGTCGGTGGGAACGAACTCTCGCAGAGGAGAGTGTAGAACTAACTGTCATAGAAAAAGAGAAGATGACGCTTATCACGGGGCCTGAACCAGCCTTTCACCCACAGCGCAGTTTGGTGTTTATCCTTGTCGAGAGTCTGGAAAGTTGGGCCATTGACTATCCCTTGGGAGATGGTTTTGTTATGCCTAATCTACATGAGTTTATCCGCTCGCACCATGTCTATTATTCGCCTCATATGTTTAACCAACTGGGCTATGGTGGTTCCAGTGATGGACAACTAATGGCATTAACGGGATTGTTACCCGTGCGACAAGGTGTCACTGTGGCGCTCTATGGTGACCAGCCCTTCCCTAACTACTGCCATTTCTTCCCAAACTCCATTACCCTTAATCCTTCACCCGGAACGTGGAAACAGAATGTGGTTAACCCCAACTACGGAATACAAACACTCGAGGAAAGCGACTCTATCCGCGACGACGCAGGTATCTTCCATCGTCTAAACACCATCGACCTAACAGTGCCAACATTCGTCTTGGCTATTACCGTGTCCAGCCATGTGCCGTTCAGCAAAGGGGATGAAATCGACTTGCCACTGGACAACAACATGCCGGGCAACATGTCAAAGTACTTGAAGTGCTTGCATTACACGGACGAGCAGCTGGGCACTTTTCTGGCGCGTATCGATTCCGACCCAAGCCTCAGTCAGACCGATGTGGTCATCACCGGCGACCATACTATTTTCTATCCGCAAGACTGGGAACAGATGAAGGAATATGCCGCCTCAAAGGGTGTTTCCTGTCTTGGAACAGGGTGCAACACCTCGCCTTTTGTCCTTTATTCACCCTGTTTTACACAAATGCGGCAAGACGAAAACGACACCTACCAGATGGACATCTATCCCACTGTTCTTCACATGATGGGTTGTTATGATCCTGCGTGGAGAGGTTTGGGTCTTGACTTGCTGGCAGACTCCTGCCACTCCGTCACTCCCAATGCTACCCGCCTTTTCGGGACGAGTGACTCCCGCGAATTATCTGACAAACTCATCCGTTCCCGCTACTTTAGTAAAAGAATCACAGAAACAGGACAAATGATACGGCAAATCAAAGGATCTGTCCCTGGTACTTTGTAAGTGACTGACGATGCATATGACCCCATAGATTACTCAGCAAAGCACTATCAGGATTATGAAAATGCACAAAAAGAGATGTTTTATGACCAAAATGGAACTTTAGTAGCAGATTTTGACCGAAAAATTTGTGCAATTCAAAATAATTTACTATCTTTGCAGCACGAAAAGAATGAAAGGGATTTGTTATGCAGACGACTACTGTTTTTAATTCTTTGCAAATTCATCTATTACAGATGTTTGCATTAGACAAATCCGAGCGAGGCTTACAAGAGTTGAAAGACGTATTGTATCAACATTACTCGAAACAAATGACGTCTCGCCTCAACGAACTTTGGAATAATGGCTCGCTAAATCAGGAGAAACTCGATGAAATCAACCAAATGGACCTTCATCAACTCTCCTTATAATAGCAGATATTATGTTGTATCAAGTATAAGATTATGCAGATGAAAAAGTTTTTAATACTATTATCTCTCCAACTCTCTTTATGTGCGTGTTCGGAGACATCGTTCGATGTATTTTGTGACAAGTTTCCATTATTATCATACCCAATAATATCAGATCCATATGAACAAGGGAACTTCTTCTATTTCCAATTAGATAAAGAAACAACCATTACAGAAATTGAATTCGCCAATTATATACAAACTACGAGGTGGAACGAATTTCAAAAACCTACAGATTCTTTATTGCACATATACCATTATGTACCGGCAGGAAGAATTAATTATGGCAAATACATTGTATTATTCATTAATTGTGGGTATATGCCGCAACCGGACAAATATAGTGATAGCGATATTGGAGCATATGAAAACTTAATGTGTATATATACAAAAGATGGCAAAAGAATAGACAATCTTATCGTTTCTGGAAGTACTTGTCTGTCTGAAGATAAAAATGGAGGGTTTTCAAAAACGTGGGAACTCCCAATGCCACTTATTGACATGAAATCCACAATATCGTCTGATGGTAAAATTATTATTCAACGTTTTAAAGATAATAACCTTGAGCCATATTCTGTTGACACATTTCAAATAGATGAACAGTCTGGTTATATAACATTAAGAAGATTCTAAAAAATGCACAAAAAGAGATGTTTTACGACAAAGAATCACAGGGACAGGACAAATGATACGCTGAATCAAAGAATCGTCCCCTGTACTTTATTATATATGTAATGGCCTCCATAGTAATGGAATAATACGAATAATCAAATGACGGAAATGCGCATGAAAAAGAGTTTTATTTTCATATTATTAGTCTTATGGTCAAAAACTGGCATATGTCAAAACAAGCACTATCATTTGTTGGATTACACTTGTGCCAGTTGTCCTCCTGCCGTGTTTTTATGGAATGTTGATAGATTACAGGCTGTAGAATTTGGTGATTATGTGGAGGAATATACAGATTCGTTACATCGTGTAACAAAATTGTTGTCATATTGTAATAACAAAAACAAACGCGCAGTAATAGACGATTGGGATTATGTTCTATATGAATATACGGATTCTTCAATAGTAGTAATAGAATTAGTTTCTCCTCTTTACTGGTATCCAATCGATACAACTGATTCAGGAGATTTTATGTATGGTTCTCCAACAGCGGAACGACATGTAATCAAATTTGATTTGGGAAGTAAGAAACACAATATAATATCGTCAGCGTATCAAACCGTGAAAGGTTGGGAATATTACGCAACTCAATTAGTAGAGTATAATTATTATCCAACCTATGAACAGGCTTATGAATATGTAAAGAGCCATTTTGTTTACACAGAAGAACTCGACTCATCGGTTAGAATATTCAGGAATCCCTCGGAGTCATATGTGCCGTACTATAGCTATTCCTATTACAAAAATGGGACAGGACAAGTGGAACCTATGGGAGTGATTATGCGTGCGAACCGAATTTATTAAATACGAGGGCAACCAATTGGTTAAAGTGACAGATGATGGATATGGGCCGATTGATTACTCGTCTAAGCACTATCAAGACGGTGAAAATGCACAAAAAGAGATGTTTTACGATAAAGAATCACAGGGACAGGACAAATGATATGCTGAATCAAAGAACCGTCCCAGAATCACGATTTGATAAATACAAAAAAAATAGTTCAATATTTTAGTTATGAAAAAACTACTTATTATCTTTGTTGTAATAATAATGGGGAACTCTTTCGTATTCGCACAATCTTCCACGAATATGGATTCAATTGTTCAAGGATTTACTCAAGAGCAGTTTGATGCATGGATAGACTCTTTGGATGCCAATCCTCCAGAGTTAGACATACCATATTTTGAAATGTTTATGCTAATTAGTTCCCCTCAGACAATTATAGGACACACCCTTTATGAAGAAGAATTCGAACAAATCAGTAGAGATGTTGTTTGGGGAATAAAGCCCCTTGACTATCTTTATTTCGATTTGTGTACGTGGGTGAAATTCTATTGTATGAACAAAGGCATTGATGAGTATAAAACCGTTAAAAT
>JAEEGL012340836.1_pt1 | contig 31353 bp, 28 predicted proteins | sample 9134231 | NCBI WGS metagenome assembly JAEEGL01 (sample SAMN16246548, study PRJNA631951) | gut metagenome | biome: gut microbiome; feature: rumen; material: fiber-attached | host: Bos | place: Iran: Karaj | collected 2018-10
CATAGTACAATGATCTCGCTTTCTGTGTGGTTTTTTGTAGCAATTAAATTATACTATGAAAGCAGCGACCGGGCAACCCTTTCGGGCTACCCGGTCGTTTTTTTGTGGGACTTAATGCAACAGCCCCTTTTAAGTTGCTTTATTTGAAATACTCGCCGGTGAAGAGCTTCTGGATGCGATCCCAAACCTGGGTAAAGAAATCGCCGACACGGAGGATGATGCTCCAGAAGGTAACGCCGGTGCTGCCGGTGGCCATCGTGATACCGCAGCCGTCGCACTGACCGTTGCCGTCCGCATCCACGTGGACGGTCTTTTCGATGGCTCTCGCCTCCTGCCATCCGCATACGGTGCAGGTATAAACCATAATGCCTTCTCTGCCGCAGGTGGGCGCCTCAGACACAACGCCCGCATCCCACGAGTGTTCGCCGGTGGCGGGGATGGACGTGCCGAAGTTTCTGTTTTTATGGCAGACGGTGCAGGTCTCATGCCTGGAACCCGCTGCGCCGCAGGTGGGCTCGTGGTCTGTTACCCACTCCCAAGTGTGCTGGCCGGTGGCGAGGATGGGCGTGTTTTCATTCTGATCGCTGTTGCAGGCAGGGCAATGCTGGTGCTTTATACCGTTTTCACCGCAGGTGGGTTCGGTATCTACCACCCAGATCCACGTATGCTCGCAGGTTTCGGGATCGGCGTATGCCGCGAAGGCGGGCACAAGGCAGGTGAACACAAGCAGCGCGGCAAGCAGCGCCGAAAGGATCTTATTGGTACGTTTCATTTATATGACCTCCTAAATGATCAGTGAATACCGTTGAAGAAGTTTATGATCTGCATAATGATGTTATGGAACACGCCGCCGATGCTGTCGGTCCATTCGAGGATCGCGTGCCCCGCGTCGCGGCCGCCGGCCACCGTGGGGGAAATGCGGGTGTTCATGTTCTGCACCGCGTGGCAGACCGTGCACTCCTGATGCTGTTTGCCGTAAACGTAGCGGGAGGGCGGCACGTCCTGTACCCAGACCCAGTTGTGCGCTCCCGTGCCGGGGATCACCGTGCCATCGTCTTTCACACTGCCGCACAAACGGCAGTAGGCGTGCTTATAACCGTTTGCACAGGTGGGCTCTTTGTCGGTGACCCAAACCCAGGAATGCGTGCAGGTTTCGGGGTCCGCGCCCGCGGCGAAGGCGGGAACGAAGCATATTGCCGCAAGCAATACGGCAAGCATAACGCAGAATGCGGATCTTACTCTTTTCTTCATAAATAACTTCCTTCTCTTTTCAAAGATACAATCTCATTTTGTATTATACCGTATCATTATGGAAAAGTCCACAAATATTTATGATAAAAGTTTAAATTATTTTTTACGGGGACGCAGCGCGCAAAATGCGGTTGAAAAAAAATGATATCTGTGGTAAAATGATTTTATACTTTGCAAAGGCGGTTTTTTCATGGGAAAAGCATACGATAACTACGTACGGTCCTACTGCCTGGACCCGGAAAAAGATAAAGAATTCTTTTCGCTGATGGAGGATCTGTATTTCTCCGACGAGGTGCAGGGGCTGAAAATCTACCCCCAGCACAGCACCATCAACCGGCTGGACCACATCACCAGCGTCACCTACACCAGCTACTGCTGGGCGAAGAAACGCGGGCTGGACGTGCGCGCCACCGTGCGCGGCGCCATACTGCACGACCTGTTTTATTACGACTGGCACGATAAGGCCATGTGGCACCGCCCCCACGGCTACAAGCACCCCCGCTTTGCGCTGACGAACGCCAAAGAGCTCAACAAAGAGATCACCCCGAAAGAAGAAAACATCATTTTAAGGCATATGTTCCCGCTCACGGTGATCCCGCCCAGATACAGAGAGGGCTGGGTGGTTTCGCTGTGCGATAAATACTGCGCCACGCAGGAGCTGCTGATCGCAGACCGCGAGCGGTTCCGCACCCGTTTTGAGGAAGCAAAAAAGCGCATGGAGGGCACGGACGATGGGCGTTAAGATACTGAACTACGTGCTGATGTTCTTTTTGTTCAGCATGGTGGGCTGGACGGTGGAATCCACCTACCGCTCGCTGGGCGAGACCTACCGCGCGCGCAAGACCACCAAAGAAAAAAAGATCATCAATTCCGGCTTTCTGAACGGCCCGCTGTGCCCGATCTACGGCACCGGCGCGCTCGTGTTCGAGATATTGCTCACCCCGTTTAAGGCCCACTGGTGGGCGGTGATACTGCTGGGCATGGTATTCGCCGATATCGTTGAATACGTGACGAGCGTGCTGATGGAAAAGCTCTTCCACGCCCGGTGGTGGGATTACAGCAACGAATTCATGAACCTGAACGGCCGCATCTGCCTGAAGCACACGATCTACTGGGCGGTGTTCTCGGTGATCTACGTGTACGCGATCGGCCCGATCTATTACTACATGATCGATTTCATCCCGCAGAACGTGCGGTATATCATGATCGGCGTGATCTTCGCCGTGTTCATCGTGGATCTGTTCTTTACGGTACGCGCCGCTCTGGGCGTACAGAAGATCATGGCGAAAACCGAGGCGCTGCGCACCAGCGTTATGCTGGCAGGCGAATACGTGAAGGCCAAGGCCGAGAACCTGAAGGGCTCCACCCTTGCAAAATACGATGAGTTCCGCGATACGGTGGCCTCCACGCCCGAACGCTTTGAGGAGTGGCGCGCCGAGGTGTCGCGCCAGATCAACAATTACCGCGCCCAGCTGGACGATATCGCCGACGGCAAAAAAAGCAAGGAGTTCCCGGCAAGGGTACAGCGGTTTTTCCGCATCTCCCCCGGCATCTCCGAAAAGCTGGAACGCACCGTGAAGGACCTGGAGGAACGCTGGGAGGATTTCAAAAAGAAATACGGAGGCAGCGACAAAGATGGAAAATAAGATACGCGCGGCAAAGGACTTTGCAAAAGAACTCGTACAAAACGAAACGCCCCGCATGCGGTGGGACGGCGAAGAAGACCCCCTGCGCTGGCAGGCAGAAGCCCGTGAGAAACTGGCTTCCCTGCTGGGGATGGACCGCTTCGAGCCCTGCCCGCTGAACGTACAGGTGGAATTTGAGCGCCCGTGGTGCGGCCATACCGAGACCCGCTTTACCTTTGAGAGCGAAACGGGCTGGACGGCGCCCTGCCATATGCTGACGCCAAAAGGAACGCCCAAGGGCGTGATGATCTGCCTGCAGGGGCATTCCACCGGCATGCACAACTCTTTGAACCGCAAGCTTTACGACGGGGACGAGGACGCCCAGAGCGGCGACCGGGGCTTTGCGGTGCAGGCCGCGGAACGCGGGTATATCGCCGTGGCGTTGGAGCAGCGCGCCTTCGGCGAGTGCGGCGGTACCCCCCGCCCGGACTGCTACCACGCCGCGATGATGAGCCTGATGGTGGGCCGCACGCTGCTTGGCCAGCGGATCTGGGACGTAAAACGCGCGATCGAAGCGCTGAAAACACACTTCGGTTTTGCCGACCTTCCCTATTATTGCATGGGCAATTCCGGCGGCGGCACCGCCACCGTGTACGCGACGGCTCTGCTCACCGAGCTTGACGGCGCCATGCCCTCGTGCAGCGTGTGCACCTGGGAAAAGAGCATCGCCAACACGGTGCACTGCGCCTGCAACTACGTGCCCGGCATCGCAAGGTATTTCGATATGGGCGACATCGCCGCGCTGATCGCGCCGCGCCCCTACGTGCAGGTGAACGGCAAGGACGACGAGATCTTTTTACTTGACGGCGCGAAGGACGCCTTCAACGGAGCCGAGCGGGTTTACGAAGCCCTCGGCGCGGCGGAGAAATGCGCCCTCGTGGTGGGCGGCGGCGGACACCGCTTTTACGCCGCCGACGCGTGGCCGGTGTTTGAGCAATTAACAATGAACAATTAAAAATGAAGCCGCTCGGAGATCCGGGCGGTTTTCTTTCATTGTTTATGATTTCGTTTCGGGTTGAAAATGCTTTGAGGCATGCCCCCGGAACCTGTCTTAAACGGTTGAGCACAATCGATGTTACTGCTTTTTTCGGATGTTACTGAAATGTTACTGCTTTGTTACTGTTCAGGAATTGCCGTTTTTCCTTATATGGCAACAAATCTTTGAAAATGTTACTGATGTTACTGTTTTTTCAGATAATCTTTAAATGGCATTTCAGAGGTATATATTTATTTATAGTAACATCAGTAACATCAGTAACATTTGGGTAAGCAAAGGCGGATATGGCTGCTGCATCGGCAGACGGTCCGGAGCGATAGTTGCTGAAATTATCAGTAGATTTGAAAAGGATTTTAACCGACGGAATAGGTTGTGCCTCTTCCGGCGCCGGATACGCGAATATGGCCGGTTTCAACCAGCTTGTTCAGTATTTTTACGGCCTTGGTTTTACTGAATCCCGCTTCTTTTGCAACAGCAGAGCTTGACATGGATTTTCGTTGAAGCATTTTAAAAATGCGGTCTTCATCTTTGCTTAAACCGGTTTCCTGCTGCAAAACGGGCAGGGTGATACGGATCGCGCTTTCTGTTATCTCAAACAGGGGCTTTTGCGCCGCGTCTCTGTACGCCTCATTGATACGCCTGATCCCGGTACCGAAGCGTTCTATCAGGTGCAGTCTGAAAAACACACTGCCGATAATTCTGTTTCTTAAAATCGAAATACCGCCCTTCAGGTAATCCTCCCGGCTGATCCCTTTGGGCAATCCGCCGGGAGATATAATTTCGATCTGATTTGAAAACATGGAAACGCTGATATTTGCATTGATATTCCATTTTCTGTGGACAATGGCATTCGCCATAGCCTCACGAAATGCCGACTCCGGAATCAGCATTACGGTTTGCCGTTCACTTCCCGTAATCAGTTCATACTGATAATATTTACGATACATATCAACAGCCGCGTCATACTGTTTCAGAATTGAAACGTGTTCATATTCTTCCCTGTCGAGTATCACGCTGATACTTTCTCCGAAACGTATGATATTGGTACCGCACAAGCTGTTTTTATCGGCAAGAAGCTCACCCGCTTTGTTAATGCCGATTTTATCGTTAAACAACTCTAGTGTTTTCAGTATATCGGTTGTAACCGCGCCTGTATTAAGTACATCCGACATCTTTTTTTCAAGATAGGTAAAAGTAAGATCCTGCGTCTGCGCAGGCAGCTCTTCAAACGTCAGGTTCTTTCCCTCCAAGATCAGTTCCGCGATTTCGTCACGTTCAACCGGAACCGTTGCCGTGTTGTTCCGTTTATACGCTTTCGCCTTATATAAATACGGTTTATGCAGGCCTTCAAATACTTCAAGCGTTATCACAGACGTTTTGTCATCAATGCTGAGTTCATAATCCGGAACAGGATCAATACTGTCGTTGATACGGTTTTCAATATCAAGACAAACCTTTTTTGGCGATTCTATACCGATAGTACTTCCGTTGTCAGCTACGCCGAACATTATTTTTCCGTCTCCGTAATTGGCATATGCGCTTACGGTTTTCAAAAATGTATTTGTAACTTCAGATTTAAACTCAAGTGTTTTCGATTCTCGCATGGTGTTACCTCCTTTTACCGGCTGTAATTATTATACACATAATAACACGAAAATGCAACCGTAAATTTTTTCGTTTCATTTTACGTGTTTTTTTGCATCATTTGCGTGTCATTTTCGTGTTTTTGCGTGTCATTTTCGTGTTTTTGCGTGTTTTTTCGTGTTTTTGCGTGCCATTTGTGTGTTTTTTCGCACGAACAACGCGAAATATACAATGGTGAGGTTCATCTAACCGTTCCGAATGAAAAGCCGCCCGGCGAACCGGGCGGCTTCTTCATTTTTCATTTTTCATTTTTAATTGTATTGATGCGCTTCTTTGAGCATCATATCCTTCACCTTCATGATGCGGGTGGTGTTGCCGCGCTCGTTTTCATCGAGCTTCATCGTGATGTAGCGGATGGTCTCTTCATACTGCGGGATCATCACGTGCTCCAGGGCGTTCACGCGGCGGCGGGTCTTTTCGATCTCGGCGGCCATCAGTTGGCAGCTCTTTTCGAGCTGCGCGAGCTCCAGAAGCTCCGGCAGGATATCGGAGAGATACTGCACGGCGCCGTCCAGCTCGGAGGAGGTGTAGGCGAAGCCGTAGGGGAAGATATCGGCGGCGTCGGAGGAGCGCAGCGAGGTCTCGTACCGCGGGATCAGCACGCTCATCACGTTCTGCTCGGTGATATCCACCTCCATCTGCTGCAGCGGCACCATCAGGGCCGATTCGATCTCGGCGTCGCCCATAACGGACCGCGCCAGCGCCATATGGGCGTTGGCCTGCGCAACCTTTGCTTCCACCTTCTTGCGCAGCGCCTTGTTCTGGCGCACCATCTCCATGAACCGGCGCATCAGTTCGTCGCGCTTATCTTTCAGGAGCTTGTGTCCGCGCCGTGCGGTGGCGAGCTTACGCTTTAAGTTCGTAAGCTCCATACGGGTAGGATTTACGTTAAGTGTTGCCATAGCGGAACCTCTTTTCAGTGGCCAGTGGCCAGTGGCTAGTGGCCAGTGACTGGCGACCAGCGGCTGGTGGATAGTATTACTGAAGCTGAAGCTTTGATAATAACCCGTTCAGCATCTTCCCGATTTCATCAATCAGATCCAGCACATGAACAATCTGTGATTCTTCCAAATATCCCAATTTTACGCAAATATAGAACTGTGTTTCCAATTCCGCGCAGGAACCTCTTGCAATCGATAAGAAATGGATAAACTCTTTTGTTGTTCGACGCTGCTGCCCTTCTGCAATATTTGAAGGAATCGATACCGCAGATCGGCGCATCTGGCTTGAAAGCGCATATACTTCCTCTTTCGGCAAAAACCGGATGAGTTTGTATACCTCCGCGACCAAATCTATCGCCCTCTGCCATACCAGCAATTCCTTAAAATGTCTTACCATCTTGCTCCTTTACTGGCCACTGGTCACTGGCCACTGGTCACTAGCCACTGGTCACTGGCCACTAATCATAGTATTTTTCAAGCAGTTCGTTCTTGATCCTCTTAAGTTCGCTTCTGGGCAGGATCTTCAGAAGCTTCCAGCCGAGATCGAGGGTTTCTTCGATGCTGCGGTCGGTCTCGCTGCCCTGGGAAACATACTCCTCTTCAAAGGCGTCCGCGAATTTTGCGTAGAGCTTATCCACGTCGGTAAGCGCCGCCTCGCCGAGGATCACCTTCAGCTCCTTCGCGTCCTTGCCGCGGGCATACGCGGCGAAAAGCTGGTTCATCGTGTTGGCATGGTCCTCGCGGGTCTTGCCCACGCCGATACCCTTATCCTTCAAGCGGGAAAGGCTGGGAAGCACGTCGATGGGCGGCTCCACGCTGCGGCGGTGCAGCTCACGCGAAAGAATGATCTGCCCTTCGGTGATGTAACCGGTGAGGTCCGGGATGGGATGCGTTTTGTCGTCTTCGGGCATCGAGAGGATCGGGATCATCGTAATGGAGCCCGTTTTGCCCTTCTGCCGTCCCGCGCGCTCATAGAGCGAGGCGAGGTCCGTATACATATATCCGGGGTAACCGCGGCGGCCGGGCACCTCTTTACGGGCGGCGGATATCTCACGCAGCGCGTCCGCGTAGTTCGTGATGTCCGTCAAGATGACCAGCACGTGCATGTTGAGGTCGAAGGCCAGATACTCCGCGGCGGTGAGCGCCATACGCGGGGTGGCGATACGCTCGATGGCGGGGTCGTTTGCGAGGTTGGCAAACATCACCGTGCGCTCCAGCGCGCCGGTGGCGCGGAAGGATTCCACAAAATAGTTTGATTCTTCAAAGGTGATACCCATGGCGGCGAACACCACGGCGAAGGGCTCGGTGGTGCCGCGCACCTTGGCCTGACGGGCGATCTGCGCAGCCAGCTGCGCGTGGGGCAGACCGGAAGCCGAGAAGATGGGCAGTTTCTGGCCGCGCACCAGCGTGTTCAGGCCGTCGATGGCGGAAACGCCGGTCTGTATGAATTCCTGCGGGTAGCTGCGGGCTGCCGGGTTCATGGGCGTGCCGTTCACGTCCAGCCGCTTTTCGGGGATCAGTTCGGGGCCGCCGTCGATGGGGCGGCCGAGGCCGTCGAACACGCGGCCCAGCATATCGGGCGATACGCCCAGCTCCATCTGCCGGCCGAGGAAGCGGATCTTGCTGCTGGAGAGGTTGATGCCCTGCGAATTCTCGAAGAGCTGCACCAGCGCGTTGGTGCCGTTCACCTCCAGCACGCGGCAGCGGCGGGTCTCGCCGTTTTCAAGCTCGATCTCGCCGAGCTCCTCGTATTTGACGCCTTCAACGTCTCTTACGAGCATCAGGGGGCCTGCGACCTCCTGCAGGGTGCGGTATTCTCTGGGCATCAGTCTTCCTCCTTCCGGGATACGGCTTCTTCGGTTTCTACGATCAGCAGATCCGATATGCGCTTATACTCGCCGGGCACGTCCTTTTCGGGCAGGAACCGGATGCGGCCGATATCCTCGCGCACCGGCAGGGCGGCCAGATCTTCGATATCCGCGCCGCGGTCCAGCGCGTCACAGGCCCGGTCGTAATACGCCAGCACAAGCTGCATGATCAGATACTGTTTCTTAAGGGAAGCATAGGTATCGATCTTATCGAAGGATTCCTGCTGCAGAAAATCTTCACGGATGGAGCGCGCCGCCTCCATTTTCAGGCGGTCCTCAGGGGAGAGCGCGTCCATACCCACGAGCTTCACGATCTCTTCAAGGCTCGCCTCGTCCGAGAGAAGGCGCATGATGCGGGCGCGGCACTGGGTCCAGCCCGAAGATACGTTTTCGTTGAACCAGCGGCCCAGCGAATCGGCGTACAGCGAATAGGAATTGAGCCAGTTGATGGCGGGGAAATGGCGCTTGTAGGCAAGCTTGGAATCCAGCCCCCAGAACACCTTTACGATACGCAGCGTCGCCTGGCTGACCGGCTCGGAGATATCGCCGCCGGGGGGCGAAACTGCCCCGATCACCGAAAGGGAGGCTTCTTTGTCTTCACTGCACAGTACCTTCACGCGGCCGGCGCGCTCATAGAACTGCGCGAGACGCGAGCCGAGGTAGGCCGGGTAGCCCTCTTCACCGGGCATCTCTTCGAGACGGCCGCTCATTTCGCGCAGCGCCTCCGCCCAGCGGGAGGTGGAATCCGCCATCAGAGCCACGTTGTAGCCCATATCGCGGAAATATTCGGCAATGGTGATGCCGGTATAAATGGAGGCCTCACGCGCCGCCACGGGCATATCGGAGGTGTTGGCGATCAGCACCGTGCGCTCCATCAGGGATTTGCCGGTTTTGGGGTCGATGAGCTCCGGGAACTCGTTGAGCACGTCCGTCATCTCGTTGCCGCGCTCTCCGCAGCCGATGTAAACCACGATATCGGCGTCCGCCCACTTGGCGAGCTGGTGCTGCGTTACCGTTTTGCCGCTGCCGAAGGGGCCGGGAATGGCCGCCACGCCGCCCTTCGCAATGGGGAAGAGCGTATCGATGGTGCGCTGGCCGGTGACCAGCGGGATATCGGGCGAGAGCTTCATTTTATAGGGACGCCCGCGGCGCACGGGCCACGTCTGCATCAGGTACAGCGGCGTCTTTTTGCCGTTTTCATCGGTGAGCCAGCCGATCTCGTCCGTAACGGTGAACTCGCCCTCGTTGAGTTCGGCGAGCACGCCCTTTGCCGTGGGGGGCACCAGGATGCGGTGCTTTACAACGTCGGTCTCGTTCACGTAGCCGAGCACGTCGCCGCCGGTGAGCCGGTCGCCGGGATTTGCGGTGGGATAGAAATGCCACCTGACGTCGCGGTCAAGCGAGGGCACCTCCACGCCGCGGGTCAGGTTGTTGCCGGTTTTTTCGCGGATCTTCTCCAGCGGGCGCTGGATGCCGTCGAAAATGCCCTTGATGAGCCCGGGGCCGAGCTCCACGCTCAGGGGCAGACCGGTGGATTCCACCTTTTCGCCCGTACCGAGGCCCGCGGTTTCTTCATATACCTGCACGCTGGCGCGGTCGCCGTGCATTTCGATGATCTCGCCGATCAGGCGCTTTTCGGAAACGCGCACCACGTCGAACATGTTCGCGTCGCGCATGCCCTCGGCGATCACCAGCGGACCCGCCACCTTGATAATTCTGCCAATACTCATTCGTTGTACCTCTCAATCCGGCAATATATCGGAACCGACTGCCTGCTCCACGAAGGAGCTGATATTTTTCATGCCCATCCCCGTGTTGCCTGTGACGCCCGGGATCGGGATCACGGCGGGGCGGATGCTTTCTTTGTAACGGGCCAGCTCCGCCGTCATCTGGGAGGCGAGCTTTTCCGTGATAAAGATGACCGCGTAATCGTCGGCCACGGCGCGCAGTATCTTCGCCCCCTCGGCGGGGGTATCGGCGAAGAACACGCTGAGCCCTACGGAAGAGAAGCCGTAAACGCTGTCTTTATCGCCGATCACGCCAAGCTTATACATACAGCCTTCTCATCCTTTCTCTTACGGTATCGTCCGGCAGGCCGTTGAGCTTGCCGGAAAGCAATATGCGCAGGTCCAGCACCTCGGCCCGCACCGCGTGGTAATAGCCCACCAGCGCCGCGATGCCGAAGGGATCGCTCTTGCCTGCCGAAAGCAGCTCTATGCGCACGTCGTCCGCGTATTTTTCATACGCCGCGGGGCTTTCGAGAAGCGCCTGTGCCCCGGGCGCGTAATCGGTGTGCCGCACGAACTCCAGAAACGCTTCCGCGCCCTCGTCCGCCGCGGCGATGATGTCTTTTTTATCGTAGGCGTCGCAGGCGCACACGGCGCGCTCCATAAAGCTCTTCGCCTTGCCCGCGCGGATGCAGCGGTAGAGCACCTTGATGCCGGTAAGGGCGGCGTCTGCCTGCGCCAGCTGCAGCAGCACCGGGTGGTCCGCCGTTTTCGCGATGGAGATCGCGTGCTCCATCGAGGCGCGGTCGATCACGGTATCCGCCAGCTGGGCGAAGCCCGTTTTGGATAAGATACGGTAGGCGCTGCGGTCCGCGTGCTGCAGTTCATAAGGGAGCTTCGCGTTTTCCCGCGCGAAGACGTTGGCCCTGATCTCTTCCGGCGCGTAAACGCAGGGGCGGGCAAACAGGGGGGCGGGATCTTTTTCGGTGAACAGCGCTTTTACCGAAACCTTCAGGTTATGGAAATCGTTTTTTATCAGGATGCTGTTGAACTGCGACGGATCCGGCAGCACGTCTGAGATCAGCGCCCACATATCGGCGAGCTTTTTCTCCAGCGCCGCGTTGTAATCGGCGCCCTCGATCTCGTATCCCTTTTCGCGCAGCCGGCGGGCGCATTCCGCATAGCCGGGCGCCGAGGTAAGGGAGCTGAGCTCCGCGGAGGAAAGCAAACGCGTTTCGTTTGCGCGTACCCGTGCAACGGCAAAGGTGTAATCGGTATCCTTCATGCCGGTCACCCCTGCGCCCCGGTATCGAACAGCAGCGCCGCCGCTCTGGACCGCAGCTCCTGCGAGAAGGCGCTGAACAGGGCGTTGAAGGTGCAGTTCTGCTCGATCTCGCCGTATTTCAGGATAAACCCGTCCTCGATATCGGCGGGGATCGGGCTCACCTTGACGCCGTAGCCCAGCTTATCGATAAAATTGTTGGGCATGCGCCTGAGATCGCGCTCGCACAGCAGCATTTCGCCTACACCATCCTGCCGGTTTTTCCGGGCAAGGCCGGCGAGGGCGTTGAAATACGCCTCGTCGCTGAGATCGTGCAGGCTCTGCTTCGCAACGCTGAGTACCTCGTCGATCAGGTCCACCTTGGCGGCCAGCATCGCCTTGCGGGCGTTTGCAGCGCTCTGGGACGCGGCGGAAGCGAGGATCTGCTCACCGCGTTTCTTTGCTTCGGCCTCCGCCTTCTGGATCACGGCGTTGCCTTCCGCCTGGGCGCGCCCTACGATCTCCGCCGCCTTGCTGTGCGCGGAAGAAAGGATCTCTTCGCACTGCGCCGCGGTTTCTTCGTTCAGCCGGGCGGTGATTTTTTCTACTCCGGACATTGTTTTGCCCTCCGAAAACGTTTATTGGCCGAACACTTTGGTAAGGCCGTTCATCGCAAGAATGCTGACGAGCAGGGCAAGAATGGCGTAGGTTTCCACCAGCGCGGCGAACGTGATGGCCTTACCGCTCTCGTTGGGCTTCTTGGCAACGATGCCTACGCCCGCGGCGGCAGCCTTCGCCTGATGTACGGCGGAGAAATAGCCTACGATGGCCATGGGCAGGTCAGCGGCGAGGAACGCAAGGCCCTGCTGCCAGGTATAGGCAACGGCCTGGCCGCCCAGGATGCCGGTAAAGTTCAGGGTAAGAATGGCGATCAGAAGGCCGTACAGGCCCTGCGTGGCGGGAAGCACCTGCAAAATCAGCACCTTGCCGAACTTGGAGGGATCTTCGCTGACGACGCCTGCCGCAGCCTGACCCACGAGAGAGGTACCTCTGGCCGAACCCATACCGGAAAGACCTGCCGCCAGAACGGCACCGAGAACAATAAAGAAAACACCGAGACCCATAATCAATTTTCCTCCTTGATTCTATAGAACTTCGTATTTGCTTCCAGAGGCGCGAAGGCTCTGCCGCCGCCCTCATAAAATTTTGAAAAGTATTCCACGTACTGCAAACGGTTCGTATGCACGTATGCGCCGATCAGGTTGATGGCGAGGTTCGCGGCGTGGCCCGCGATGAACACCGGGATAAACATGAGCACCTTTACCACCGGGTTGCCCGGCAATGTGCCCAGCATGTTCATCACCTGCCCGATCACGCCGGTGGCCATACCGAGCGCCAGCAGACGGGCATAGGAGAGCACGTCCCCCAGATAGCCGCTGAACATACCGTATACGGCGTACAGGCCGCCGCCCAGCTTGCCGCCGATGCTTTTGGAATGCCGCCCGGCGGTGGCGATCACCAGCACGAGCCCGGCGATCAGCAGATAGGCGGATATCGGCTTCAGGCCGTTGTGCACGGCGGTGAACACGTTAAAGAAGAAGGTGCCCAGAGGTGTATAATCGGCAGGGATGGAATCCTGCACGAACAGGCTGAAGAAGACGGGCGCGATGCCGATCACCGTTAAAAAGGTGGGCACCGTATCGAAGAGCGCATCCAGCTTATGCCCGTTTTTGATATCGGTCCAGCCCTTCATCAGCACGCCCCAGAACAGGTGTACGAGGCCCAGAACGAAGCACATGATCAGCACGTTCATCGTGTCGGAGACCGCGTCGGTCCAGATGTGCAGCGGCCCGATCTCTTTATGGAAGAACTCCCGCATGATCACCTGCGGCGCGTCGCCGAACCAGCTGCCGTACATGGCGCCCCAGAACACGGTACTCAGCCCGCAGAAGAGATACATCTTTACGTTGTTGCGCATTCTGCGCTCCATATTGCGCTTGAAGAGCAGAGCCCCGCCGGTGAGCAGCACCATCAGCAGGCCGTAGCCCGCGTCGGAGAGCATCATGCCGAAGAACAGATAGTAGAAGAACGCCATGCTGCCGGTGGGGTCGATATCCGCCCTGCCGGGCAAAGAGTACATCCCCGTGATGTTCTCGAGGGGGGATGCGAACCCGTTGTTTCTGAGGATCACGGGCACGTCTTCGTCCTCTGCGGGCTCTCTGAGCTCCACGGCTGCGTCGAATTTCGATTCCGCCTGTTTTTTGACGCGCTCGGCGTCTTTTTCGGCTGCGTAGCCCCGCAAAAGGAATACCCGCCCGGTCTGCCCGGTTTTTTCGGCTGCCCCCAACAGTTCCCGCCGCGCGGCGAGCGCGTCCAGCGCAAACTGCAGGTCCCCGCGCTTTTCGGCGGCTTCGGCCAGCTTCTGCCCGATCTCCTTCAACTGCGTCTCATCCTGCGCGATCTGCGCATTGTTTTCGCGGATCTTTTCACCGGGAGAAGACGAGGCGCAGTCCGGCGCGAACACGAAACCGTATTCTCTGAGCGCCTGCTCCACCTCGGGCGCGTCGGGATCCATACAGAAGGCCGCGAAGGTGGTCTGGTCTTCAAACGTATGGTAGATCTCGAACTCCACGCAGTCGATCTCGGGGAAGGCGGCGTTCAGCATGCCTTCAAGCTCCTCGCGGCTAACGGCCTTGCGCACGCTGCCCAGCAGGTAGCTCACCCGCCCGGTGGAACCGGAGCGCACCGGGAAATCGGCGTCCGCCCAGGGCTCGAGGGTATCGTTCTCCGCCCGGAGCCGGGCGATCTCTTCTTCAAGAGAGGCCGTCTCCCGCTGCAGCGCCAGCACGTCTTCTGCAAGCGCCACGGTTTCGGGGATCGCCGCCGCCTTTTCGGTGAACGCTTCTTCTGAGAGGGCGACGCGGGGCTCCAGCATGGCCGTGAGCGGCTTTTTGACCGGTACGGCGGCGTCCAGCGCGCTCAGCGCGTTCTGCAGGGCGGAAGCGTTTGTATCCAGCGCAGCGCGGCTCTGGGAGTGGTCCTGCGACGAGGTGTAATCCTCGGTGACCGCGCTCACCTCCACCGTGCCTTTTTTCTGCAGATATTCCAGTATTTGTTCTTTTTGCGTTATCGGGGCAATCAGCTCAACAGACAATACCTTAAGCTTTGCCAAAAATTCGCACCTCCCCCGTTACGACAGCTCCAGCAGATACAACGCTGTCTGCCGTACGGCTTCCGCCGTGTTTTCCCGGGAGGCTGCCGTCAACGCGGCGGTCTGCCGCGCGGATTCGGCCGCGCCCTCCTTGAGCCTTTCCTCGGCCTGCGCCTCGGCGGCCCTGATGATCTCGTTCGCCTTTGCTCTGGCGAACGCATCGGCCTCTTTGCGCATCGCGGCGGCTTTTTTCTCCGCCTCGGCAAGGATCTCGTTCGCCTCAGCCTTCGCTTTGGCCTTTTTTTCGTCGCACAGGCGCTCGGCCTGCAGCACTTTTTCCATAATCTCAGAAGGCATTTCATCACCTGCTTTTCATATATCTGAGATAATTTAATTTATTATAACATTGAATAAGAGCCCGGTCAAGAAAAAAATCCGCTTTTGCGGCACGTTCCGTAGGATTTTGACACCCGCCGCAACAAAAAAACAAAACCGGCCGCGCACCCCGGGAACGGGGCCGCAGTCGGCAGAAAACGGAAATAAATAACAAATAAAGCTTTAACTTCGCATTACAGCTCCATTTATATCGTCTGGAACTGCCGGTTTTATACCGGCCATTTCAGCGTTTTTTGAACCACTCAACAATAATTGTGATTAAAAGAATAAGCATGATCACGTCCGCGATAATGGAAACGACCAGACCCCATGTTGGAAAAGTCATCAGGCCTACCTTTGATAATACCAATCCGGCAATGGTAAACCCTCCGGGGAAAAAGACGATCAGAGTTGCCGCCAAAGGCGCAAGCAGAAGCCACCAGGGTGAAATATTCAAATGGAAAAACAGTTTATAGAACGAAAAAACGATCGCGCCCAAGGCAACAATAAAATAAATGACAGGCATATTGGAATCATCTTGATCTATGACCCTTTTACAACTCCAGATCAAAAGAAAAAAACCTTCAATCAAAAGAGGGATCCAGGAAAAAGAGCACACATGAAAAAGTGACAGAACAAACCAAACTAAAGTAACCATAAGAGCTCCTTGCGTTTTTTTTGATTATACCTGTTTTTTTGTGATATTTCAACCTGTTTTTCGCATTCTGAAAAAAGTTTTTCCGCTTTTGCGGCACGTTCCGTAGGATTTTGACACCCGCCGCAACAAAAAAACAAAACCGGCCGCGCACCCCGGGAACGGGGCCGCAGCCGGGAATGACCGGACAGATCAATCCATTTCTTCCAGCTTTCCGGTAAAACGGTCCAGCATCATCTGATAAACCTCGTCGCCGGTTTTTTCGATCAGCATTTTCACGACCTTGATCCCGTTGGTCAGGTACTCCTTTTTTAACGCCGGATCAAGGGCGGGATTCGATGAAACATTGTATAAGGCGCGCGCAAGGTTATGAAACGCATCCAGCGTACCCTGTTCCTCCGCCGCCTCTTCACAGGCCTTCACGTTTTCGGTATAAAGCGCAATCGAGCGTTCCAGATCTTCGGGCGAACCCAGCATTTTGAGCGCGGTGGCAAGGCCGTCGCGGCAGCTCAGGATATTCCCCGGCTCCAGAACGCTTGACCCTGCGGCGGAAAGCGATTCACATATCTCCAGCGCCTGCCCGTAGAATGCCGCGGAACGTTCGTAATCTTCGCGCGTTCCGAGCCGGTTATATACCATACCGGCACCGATACACCCGTTCATCAGGATCTTCTGCGCCTCCTCCGTGCCCAGCTCCCGGGCAAGACGTCCGGCGTAACCGACGTGGCGGGTATAATGCTCCGCAGCGCGCCGCAGGTCGCTCTCTTCACCAAGCTCTTTGCAGAAATCGCCCATCAACCAGTGAAGCATATCAATTCTTTGCAGAAGGGCAGCGTCAATCTGTTCCGTTTCCGGCGGCTCAATGGCGGCACGCGTTCTTTCGCAAGCCTCATACGAGCGCTGCATCGCCTCTTTGCCCCCCTGATCGTGATAAACTCTCGTGAGCTTGAAGCATACTTCAGCAAGATCTATGCATGCTTTATCCGTTGAAAGCATCTTCACAAGATTCTCTCTCACCGCAAGCGCTTTCGTATAGAGTTCCTCAGCACGCGTCAAGGCGTCCGCCTCTTCCATTTCATTATAATAATACAATTCGCCTGCGCACGAATAGCAGTACGCAAGGCTTTGCAGCAGCATATCGCACTCCTGCTCCTGCGCAAGGCCTTCATATATTCCGACGGCTCTGTTGAAATACGAAGCCGCGCGATCCGAATTCTCTTTGCCGCCCAGAGCTTTCAGCACGTTACCGATATCGGTAAGGTGATCCGCGATCCGGGACTGGGACACCTCGGGTTCCGGTTCCGCGGCGAGAGGTTCTTCGATCTCGAGACCGCGGGTATAGTATTGAAGCGCTTTCTGAAGCGAGCTTTCGGTTGCCATGTATTTATAGATCAGCCCAAGAACGTTGAACGCCCATGCAAGCTCCGCGCGAGATTGCGACGTACCGGATTCATCGGCAAGCTTTTCGTTGATTTTGAGCGCCCTCTTGCCATCCGCCTCGGCTTTCGGGAGCAGGGCGGGATCATCTGCAAACACTCGCATTTCTGCGGTTATAGTGTACCACAGGGAAAGCAGTTGCCGGTTTGTCTGCGTACCGTCCCGGCGACACAAAGCTTCGGCCACCTCCACAGCAGCATCCGCGATCGGTATACGGACTTCCGGAAATGCGGTAACAGAACCATACTTATCGAAAAACTCCGAATGAATAAACAACAGAACCTCACCGGAGCAGTTCGTCTTTTTCACGCTTTTCAGCAGCCCCAACGCCCAGGCGCCGCCGTCTGACTGCGTCTGCTCGTATAATGCATCCGCCGCCGCATGGGCAACCTCGGGATCGGAATAATAGTTCTCTTCGATCCACTGTGCAAAAAAAGCTTTGTCGTCCTCGCGGATCGCACGCGCGGCAATTTCGGCGGGCGTCTGCCCGTAAAGGTTCTCAGACTTGACCGGTTTGTCCTTTTTGAATAATAACTTCATAGAAATATTGCCTTTCCAAAAAATTTATTTTTGTTTCTATGTTTGGTTTTACGATGATCTGTCCGCCAAATCCTGCAGATCTGATAAAAACCCATCACAGAACGTTTGATACATCTCACTTTTCACCTTCCCGTCCAACATCTCACAGATTTCAATTCCCCGCTTGAGATACATACGCCTCTTTTCCGGTTTTGTATTGGGGTTCATCGTCACATTTCTTAAGCTTTGCAAGAGCATATAAAATGATTCCTCAATCCCGTATTTATCTGCGATTGTCTCTCCGAGCTTTATTGCCTTTTCATAAAACTCAAATGCATATTTTTTGTATCTTTCTTCCGTTTTTTTATCTTTATACAAACCTTCATCAAAATCGCTGCCAGTGATCAAATAATCAAAAAGAAGGCTCTTCAGATTCTCCAACGAATCATTTTTCTTTACATACTTCTCTCTGATTTTCATGTTCCTGAAGTACATCTTCAGTTCATTTTTCTCACCCCGCTCAGTATATACGCCTCCAAGCCCCTGATGGATGTAAAACAACTGAGACTGAATCATCTGTAAATCGGATTCATTTTCTTTCGGGAGCTGCAAACACAGATCTTTGCTTTTGTTAAAATACATCTCTGCTTGATTAAGATTTGCCTTTACGACCTGAGTATCAGCAGCACATTCCTGTTTAAAGTTTTTTATTTGTTTTTTTCGGTCTCTTCTTCTTTGATCATACCCCAACCTCGGATCCCGTTTTTTAATCCGAATCTTAAAATTCAAATCAAGATTATCATTCTTAGCCAATAACATGTAATCCATACCGAGAACACGATAAGCTTCTGAAAGCGCCAGTTGGTTTTCCGGTTCTGCAGATCGATCATACAATGCCTCTGCTGCTGCTGCAGTTGTTTTGTGTATTTCAATACAGGTTTCTGCTCCGATAGTATGATCAGGCATCTCAAACGCAAAGTACAACAATATCGGCTTTTGCAGCGTTTCTTTTATACTTTCCAGCAATGAAATAAACCATGTGCCGTTATCTGCTGAAGTCTGATCACAAAGAGTTTTTTTGTAAGATGAATATTCAGAATAATGACTGATTTCCTCGATCAGCTGTACAAAAAACGCCTTGTCGTCCGCCTGGATCGCATGGTACGCGATCTCGCTGATCCGCACCGGGTCGTCGGAAGGCAGCGACGCAAAATGCGCAAGCAGCGTTCTGTGTGCTTCGGCAAGGTCCGGGACCTGCTTCAAAAAACCCGCACGGATACTCTTATGCGTGAAATCGAATCGGCCGTCGTCCCGCAGCATAAAGCAGTCGTTCATATAGCTGAGGAAATGGGCAAAATCCACCTCGGACCAGTTTTTGCCGGTCAGCGCCGCCAGATCCTGGCGCCGCAGGCCGTGACGGGATACGGCAAGGAACCGCGCCGCAGTTTTCACCAGCGCGGGATTGATACGCGCACCGGCTTCATCCAACAGCGCAGCGCTCATGCCGTCCAGTTCGTCCGGGCAGGCGGTTTTGATCATACAAAGATGCATCTTCTCGATGGCAGAGATGCCGCTGCCGAGCGTGCGTATCGTTTCAAAATCCGCACGGTCCATCATCTGAAGACGCCGTACCAACAGCGAAAGGTACAGCGGATTATCCGAAGAACGCAGCCCCAGCATCGCCGCCTCCACAGGCTTTGTCAGCTCGTGCCCGGAGGCAAGGGCCCCGGCGATCACGGCGCGCTTGTCCGCCTCCGAAATCGGAGCAAGCTCGTATGCTTCGAGCCCCGGCACAGGGAGATCCGGCGTGCAGGTCATCAGAAAATGGATATTTTCCCCTACGTTGAAGGGGATAAATGCAAGCCTGTCGCGCCACTCGTCGCGCGGGAACTGATCAGCGGCGTCCACCATCAGCAGCAGCTTTTTGCCCGTGTTCCCGAAGGCTGCGCACAGCTCCGCCAGTTTCTCCCGCCACTCCTGCATCGAATGCATCATCTTCTGACCGGACTTCGGATCGGTTTCTTCGGCGTAATGCGAAAGCCCCAACTGAAGTTCCAGCCAGTAAACCGTGTTCTCTACGATATCACGGGCGTCGTTGGAATCGTTGGTCAACCCCGAAATAAAGGGCAGTACGGTCCATTGCGCGGCGGAAAGACGCTGCGCGAGGCAGCTGAACAGCGTGCTCTTGCCGCTGCCCACCGCGCCCTTCACCACCGTTACGGGCTGCTTCTGCGCAAGCGCGAACAGCTGATCCGCGTCCGTATGACGGGCGAGGAATTTCGCCGCTTTTTCGCGGATAAAGGTCTCGTGGGTTCGGCGCTCTCTTTCGAACGGCGTAAGGGCGTCCTCCTGCGCCCAGCCGGGACACAGCATTGCGGCGATATCCTCCGCAGCCGTTTCAGCGAATTCCCTGATGCCGTCAAACCCCTGCCCGTTCCAGCGCACCGTATAGGTTTTCACCCTCCCGCCGGTGAGCGCGCGGATACGCGCCTTCAGCGCTTCTGTACGCCGGGCGTGCTCGGCGTCCTCCGCAAGATACTCGGCGGGGGCGTCGTTTTCGATCTCTCTGAAATAGAAAAGGGTACGCGCGGCCCTTGCGGGATCGCACAGGGCGCCGTATTCGATTTCAAGCGCGGTAACGCTGCGCTCCAGATCCTCCAGCACCAATGACTTCCGTTCGGCGGCGGACCGGATCAGCGCCTGCGGCGGGATCCAGCCGTAACGATAGCCGAGCATCACCACCATGGGCGGATCGGACCGCTCGATCTCATCCAGACACACCTCAAGCACTTTCCTGCTGCTCTCCTCGCCCTCAAGATCGGCAGTATTCACACCCCAGCGCAGGTCGCAGAAATCTACAGCGTCGTTGTGCTGACGCGCTTCACGGTTTACCAGCGGAGCGGTGATCTCGCGCAGGGCATCCCGTTCAAACTGCATATCACGAAAGGTACTCGAAACAAAAATGGTCTTCATACACCGTTTCCCCTTTTTTCAGATCTTTTCATCATTATCATGATACCCGCCGCCGCGCGCGCGGAATGAAGGGGGCGCGCAGCGGTACAAAAAAACGCCGGGCAGCGGTCTTAAGACGCCGCCCGGCGGGGATGCTTTAAGGTATGCAGGCGAACAGGTTCAGCGGATAACGCCCTTGTCTACAACGGTTTCCTGGTACATCCAGACGGGGGCAAGCACTTCATACTGCTTGTCGGTTTCAACGGAACCGTCACCCACGTAATCGTAACGCTCGGCCGTGGTCTCGCAGCCGGTCTCGAACACGTCGCTGCCGCGGAGGATGTTGCCCTTGAAGAAGATCTTGACCAGCTTTTCAGCCTTTTTCTTATAGATCTTGTTCTGCTTTTTTACGTTCACTTTCTTTTTGCCCTGGCCCCAGGTGGCATAGCCGCCGAAGTATTTATCGAACAGGGCTTTGTAGCCGTTATCCTCGGCGCTCTCGCGCACTTTGGTGTTCCACTCGGCAAACACTTCTTCCTGTTTGTTGGTTTTGCCGATCGAAACGGAATACACCGGCTCGAACATCTCGGAAAAGTCGCCGATGTTCTGCTGGATGCCCGCAATGATCGTCTGTTTTGTGGAGAGGCCGCCGTTGCCGCGGCGTTTATTCAGGACGGTCATACCGCCGAAACCCGCAGCCACGCCGCAGGCCAGACCGATGAGCATCGGAATAATAAAACTCAAAGGCGATAAGAAGATCATAATTCTTTAAACTCCTGTTCCTTCATAAATTTGCGCATAAAAGAGCTGAATCAAAGTTATTATAAATAAATTCTCAGCCTTTGTCAATAATCTGCGGCAATTTAATACAGTGATACAAAAAAATTTATTGAATCCTTTTTCGCAGCATATCGCCGGGGGCAAGGGGAACGTCGCACCGGATACGCACTTTTTCCTGCACCAGCACGGCCTCGTTTTTGGCTTCGCCGTTTTCGCCGACGATGGAGGTCACCTGAAAAGCGCGGCCCATCGAGTGGGGCGACAGAATCTCAAGCGTATCCCCCACGGCAAAGCGGTTGCGCATTTCCACCAGATATTCGTCGTTCCCGACCTGCTCCAGCACGGCGCCGGTGAAATCGCAGGTGCGGCGGTAGAGCCCGTCGTTATTGGGGGTGAGCTTCGCCTCGCCGAAGTAAAAGCCGGAGGTATAGGGCCGGTGGGAGGCACAGTCCAGCTCGCCGAGGCAGGCCTCGAGAGAGGCTTTACCGTCCAGATACTGGCGATAAGCGTTCACCACCGTTGCCACGTAATAGGGCGATTTCATGCGGCCCTCGATCTTGAATGAAGATACCCCTGCCGCGATGAGCCGGTCCAGAAACGGCAGGCAGTTGAGGTCCGCCGAACTGAGGATCGCGGTGGAGCCCGCCTCTTCAACCACGGGGATGAACATGTTCTGCCGCTTTTCTTCCATCAGGTAATAGTTCCAGCGGCAGGGCTGGGCGCACTCGCCCCGGTTGCCGGAGCGGCCCGTGAGGAAGGAGCTTAAAAGGCACCTGCCGGAATACGCCATGCACATGGCGCCGTGCACGAACACCTCGATCTCGACGCCCGCGGGGATGCGCCCGCGCAGGGCTTCGATCTCGGCGAGGGTCATTTCGCGCCCCAGCACCACGCGCTTCGCGCCGAGGGAAGCCCACACGCCCACTGAGCGGTAATTCACCGTGTTGGCCTGCGTGCTGACGTGGATCTCGAGCTCCGGGCACTGCTCGCGGATCTCCGCCACTGCGCCGGGATCCGATACGATGGCCGCATCCGCCCCGATCTCTTTCAGCCGCCGGGCGTAACCGCCCAGCAGATCGATCTCTTCGTTGTTCGCGAAGCAGTTCACGGTGACGTACAGGCGCTTGCCCGCCGCGTGTACGACAGCGGCGGCGGTTTCGAGTTCTTCAAAGGTAAAGCCCGCGCTGCCTGCCCTGAGCTGCAGCAGCGGGCCGCCCGCGTAAACGGCGTCCGCGCCGAAATACAGCGCAGTGCGCAGGGCTTCAAGAGATCCCGCCGGAGCGAGCAGCTCCGGCAGGGCGTTATTATTATTCATAGCACAGTTCTCTGATCACGTCGGCGTACATGGCGGCGGTTTGCAGCAGCTCGTTCAGGTCGGCGTACTCGTCCGCGCCGTGGATGCGGTAATCGCGCCCCGGGAATTCGATGCCGAAGGCGATGCCGCCCTCAATATCGTGCACGTAGGTGCCGCCGCCGATGGCAACGCACCTGCCGGGCTCGCCGGTATGGGCCTCGTATACCTTGAGGCAGGTCTGCACCAGACGGCTCTCTTCGGGCACGCAGTGGGAGGGGGTGAGCTTCGGGTCGCCCGCGTAGGAAAAGCCGTATGGCGTTATGGCGGCAAGAAACGTTTCTTCAATGCCGCTGCCGTCCGCGCACACCGGGCAGCGCATATCCGCGCCGCAGCTGAACGTGCCGTTTTCGTAACGCAGCACGCCGAAATTCAGGGTGAGGGCGCCGCTCACCGCATCCGCGGTTTTCACGCCCACGCTCATTCCGTCCGTTTCGCGGTGGGGGAAGAGCTTTAACAGCGCGGCAAGGGTTTTCGTTGTTTCGTTTTCATCCAGCGGCAGGCTGCAAAGGAATGTGAGCAGCGCGGTTTGCGCGTTCACGCCCTTTTCGGGGGTGGAGGCGTGGGCGGACACGCCGGCGCACAGGATACTGCACCCGGCGGGCGTATCTTCAACGGTAAAGGAAGCGCCCGTTGCCTCCGCCGCCTTTTCGGCATAGGGAGCAATATCCGCCGCGGTGAACCCTGCGACCTCGGCCCGGGCCTTGCCGGGCACGATGTTCTGCGTATCGCCGCCGGTGAAAGACATAAGTTTTTTCACGCCGCCGTTTTCCGCCGTTTTGGTAAAGCGCGGGGCGAAACGCCCCTTTTCGATGTTGATCAGCGGGTATTCCGCATCCGGCGAAAGGGTGTAAGGCAGGTTGGGACGAAATGCGAAATAGTGCCGCATATCCTCGCTGCCGGTCTCTTCGCCGCTGCCCAGCACCAGCCGCACGCCGGTTTTCGGCTCGCCCCACAGGGCGCGGCAGGCGTCCATGGCGTAGATGCACGCCACGGCGGGGCCTTTATCGTCCGTGGAACCGCGGCCGTAGGCGATATCGCCTTCCACCGTAAGGGCGAAGGGCTCTTTCGTCCAGCCGTCGCCCACCGGAACGACGTCCAGATGCGCCAGCAGCATCAGCTCCGGCGCGGGGCCGAGATCCGCTTCCAGCGCGTAATTATCGTAGTTTTTCGCGGTGTAGCCGTGCTCCGCCAGAATGGCGGCGGCCTCATGAAGCGCTCTGGCGCCCCCTTCGCCGAAGGGCATGCCGGGCTGCGCTTCGGTGCGCACGCTGTTGATCTCAACCAGACGGCGCAGTTCTTCGGTAAAGCGCGCCTTGTTCTGACTGAAATACGACTGCAGGGCGGTCATACGGTCTCCCTCCCCGTCAGCACGAAGCGGCTGCCGTAGAAATAGACGTTGGCAAGGAATACCGCCATCTCGTTCGGCTGGATCTTCATGCCATCGTACATCCACTGCAGAATCAGCTGCCAGAAGCCTGCCACCGCGTAATCGGTGAGGTAACGCTTGGGATCGTCTTCGGCAAACACCTTTTTGGTGTCGGGGATGCACATCATGAGCCCGCTCTTGATACGCTTTGAAAGGTTGTTTTTCGGGTCGTTGCTCATCACGAACTTGCAGATCTTTTCACGCTCTTTGCAGAAGGAGAGAAACCGCACCAGATACTGCACGAAATCCTCGCGCGTGATGAACTGCGTGGCCGAACGGATCACGTCCCGCTCGAAGATCGCGTAGATCTCGTTCTGGATCTGCATGATCATGTCGTCTATATCTTTGTAATAGAAATAGAACGTGGAGCGGTTGATGTCCGCCATGGCGGTGAGCTCTTTCACGGTGATCTCTTCCACCGTCTTTTCATCCAGCAGCTGGAACAAACAGTCCCGCAGCGCTTTCTTTGTGCGCTTTACGCGCCGGTCTTCCGTCTTTTTTACTTCTCTTTCCAACAATAACACCCCTATATTCGGTTTATTGACTTGGGTATTATATCATACACGCGACGGATATTCAACCTGTTTCGGAAAACTTTTTAAAATATTTTTTCCGCCCCTCCGACAGGGAAGGACGGAAATTGGAATTTAACGCTGCGCTCAAATGAAAAATGGAAAATTGAAAATGGAAAATTAATGGGCCTGCGGCCGGCATCATAATGTCCAGAATTGAGAGGTTTTCTCTATGACAAAACATTTTCCATTTTATAATCAAAACGCGCAAGCGTTTTCCGAAATTTTCAATTTTCCATTTTCAATTTTCAATTTAAAAAAGCGTTAAACTGCAATTCATTTATTAAACATCTCCTCCCCCACGATCCCGCGGTACCTCTCAAGCTGCTCCGCGGACGGGGCGTAGGAGGGATCGGAGCAGCAGGGCACGGCGGGGATATCCTGCGGGCCTGCGGGGAAGGGGGTGAGCCCGTCGGTTTCGTACTTTGCGCGGTCGGCCTCCGAGCGGAGATCCGGCACGGTGAAGGGCTGCCCGCCCGCAAGGATGCTGCGGTGCGCCAGAATGGCAACGCTCGCCATGGTCGTGGCAAAGTACACGTCAAAGGGAACGGGCGCGCCGTGGGCAACGGCCTCGTAAAAATGCTTCATCACGAAATAATCGCCGCCGCCGTGGCCGAACTTCTGAAGCACGGCAGGGTCCATATCATCCGGCGAGGGCAGGTAGAAATTGGTTTCTTCAAGCCCTTCGGGCACCTGCCAGCCGTTATAGCGCAGCATCACCTTGTCGCCCATGCCGCGCAGGTTTTCGATCTGCCCCTTTTCGCAGCACAGGCGGTAGGAGTTTTCGTGGGCGCCGAAGGCGGAGCAGCCGGTCACTCTGAACACGGAGCCGTCGCTGTTCAGCGTGGTGATCACGGCGGCCTTATCGCCGCAGCGGTTGCTCACCGGGGCGTCGGCAGGGTCCGGCGCGAACACCGGCAGGGCGCTCACCCGCACGGGAAACGCGCCGGTGGCGTACATCAGCGGCGCAAGCGAATGCGTGATGTAATAGCTGCGGGGCAGCCAGTTGCGCCAGTGGGAGGTGTAGGTGCGCAGCACGCGTACGTTATCTTCGTTATAGATATCGAAGGGGTGGTTGTACTCCCCTTCCGCATACAGGGCTTTGCCCAGCGTGCCGCCCTCGTATACCCGCTTCATTTCGCGGTTGAAGAGCATGAAGGGGTAGTTTTCGGCCAGCATGTACACGGCGCCGCTCTTTTCGGCCGCCCGCACGAGCCGCACCCCCTGCGCCATGGTGGCGTTGGAGGCGCATTCGCTGAGCACGTGCACGCCCTTTTCGAGAAAGCGGACCGCCCACGGGGCGTGCTCGTGGAAGAAGTTCGCAAGGAACACCGCGTCCATCGGGTGAGCCAGAAACGCTTCGGGATCCGTATACACGGCGGCGTCCGGCAATTGTTTTTTCGCCTCCGCAAGGCGCGTTTCGTCCGCATCGCACACGGCCGTTACGGCAAAGCCGTTCATCTGCACGGCTTCAAGATAATCCAGCCCGCGCCGCAGGCCGAAGATACCCAGTTTCAGTTTTTGCATGGAAAGAACCTCTTTTCTGCATAGGGCGCCTCTAAAAACGAAAGGTGCCCAATATCAAAAACAGGCGCCGATATTGAAACCGGCGCCCGTATCGGCGTTTATTGACCGAAGAAGCAGTTGTTGTTGCCGGAATCCGAAGTCCACAATTCAAGCATGTTGACGGGGTCGTTGAAATCGGCGATCCAGCCGCTGCGGGCAATATCGAATTCGCCTTTATCCACGGCCTCGCGGAAATCGTTCCAGCCCAACTCTGTGATCGTGAGCCTGACGCCGAGCACGGCAAGGTTATCTCTGATCATTTCGGCGATGGTCACGTTTCCGCCGGGGTTGGTCAGGTATTCGATCTCAAGGGGCGTTTCGGCGGAAAGCTTGCCGTCCGCACCGAACAGGTACCCCGCCGCGATCAGCAGGGTGCGCGCATACTGCAGGGTCTGCTCGGGATTGCGCGCCATCGCGTAGGGATCGAAATAATTATTCTCGAAGAACAGCTTGCCGTTGCCGCCGCTCATGCCCGCGGGGATAAAGGTGCCTGCGGGCTGCAGGCTGGAGCCGCCCCCCATACGGATGCAGATCGCCTCACGGTCGATGAGCATCGAGATCGCCTCGCGCATGCATGCGGCCTGCGCGGCGGTTTTACCTGCAAACAGGTCGCTCTTTGTGTTGAAGCAGGCGTAATAGGTGCCGAGCAGCCCGAAGATATGCAGGTCGGGGCTGTGGGTGATAAACAGCTCGCCGAAGGATTCGTCCGGCACGAGATCGGAGAAATCAAGCCGGCCCTCCTTATACATGGTATATACGTCGTCCTCGTTGACCAGAGCGACTTCCAGACGATCAAGAGATACCCCGTCCGCGTTATGGTATTCGGGGTTCTTCTCGTAAACCAGCGTTTCGTTATGCGTCCACGCCGTACATCTGAACGCGCCGTTGCATACAAAGCCGGGTCCGGCGCTCCAGTTCTCGGGCGAGGCCTCCACCTCGCTCTGCTTCACAGGGAAGAAGGTGGGGAAGCACAGCAGATCCTCCAGATAGGCGCAGGGGGCCGCCAGCGCGAAGCTCAGGGTGCGCGCATCGGAGGCGGTCACATTGATCTCACCTTCGTAATAGCCAGCAAACACGGAGAACAGGTAGCCGTAATCCGCGCCGGTCTCATCAGAAGCGGCGCGTTTCCACGCGTACTCGAAATCGGCGGCGGTGAGGTCGGTGCCGTCGGACCACTTGAGGCCCTCTTTCAGCGTGACGGCGTAAAGCAGACCGTCGTCGGAAACGAGGACGCTCTCGGCGCAGTCCGGCACGACGGTGCCGTCCTCAGCGTAGGTATAAAGCCCCGAGAAGGTGTTTGCGGCAAGGATGACGTCGCCCGTGGAGGAAGCGAACGTCGGATCCAGCGTAAGGGGTTCGCCCTCTAAATAGATGCACAGGCTGTTTTCTTCGCCCTCCGCTCTGGAGGCAAACTGAAAATACTTGGTGCCGTAGGGGCTGGAATACACGCCCTGTACGTCGGGCTTGAGCAGATAGGAATCGTTATAATAGTAAAGGGGCAGCACGCAGTAGCCGCTCATCAGCATGTCTTCGGCCTGATGCATCATTTCTTCGCGCTTGGCGGGGTCGAGTTCCGTTTTAATGGCGGCGATCAGCTCGTCGTAGGAGCCCCAGTCCTTTTCGGGATCGGGCAGATCGGGCTGCGCGTACACCTCGGCGGGGTCTTCGGGCAAAATTTCAAGCTCCACGGCGGTACGCAGGATGTTTCTGGCATCCGCGGCGGTGATCGTCCCGTCGCCGTCGGTATCCGCGGCAACGAATTCCGGCGTGCCGGGCTGATAGTCTTCCAGGGCCACCGAAGCTCTGAGCGCAAAACGCGCGTCGGAGGCGGTGCGGGAATTATCGCCGTCGATATCGCCGAGCACCACGGCGTTTGTGCATACGGCAAACAGCAGGGCGCAGCAGAGCGCGACGGTCACGCAGATCAGAAATTTTTTCATAAAAACGCTCCTTTTCGGTTTGATTCTCGCAAGGGGATACGTACACGAAAAGTATACAGTTTTATTATAATATATCCGAAAAAAAAGTCAACCCGCAAGTTTTTGCGAAAGAGCCGCTTGCCTGCAGCGTTTACGTATGCTATACTTATAAAAAAAGCAATGAAAAGAGTGCGATAAAAAACCATGTCCAAGATCACGCCTTTGCACAGAAACGTAAAGCTGCTGTGCGCCGTTACCAGCGATAACCATATCGACTGCAAACACCCGATCCCGGCGCTGCCCATGTGGTACCTCACCCAGTCGCTGAAGGATGCGCAGAACAGCGCCCATCCCGTGGACGCCTATATCACCGTGGGCGACACCACCTCCCGCGGGTCCGATAAAAACTGGCGCCTGGCGCAGAAATGCTTTCAGAAGGCACGCCCGGCAAAGCATATTTTTCTCACCGTGGGCAACCACGACCTGTGGGGCGACGACGGCTACGACGCGGCAGAAGCCAACTACCTGCGGTATTCCAACGCCATCTGCGGCACTCACCACGATAAAACCTGGTTCTCCCACACCGTAAACGGGTATAAGCTTATCTTTCTGGGCAACACGCAGGACGCCGGCTGCGAAGCGCATCTGGGCGAAGAACAGCTGAAGTGGCTCGCTTCAGAACTGGACGCCGCAAACGGCGCGCCCGCCTTCGTATTCTGCCACCAGAGCCTGAACGGCAGGCACGGCCTGCCCCGCACCTGGGACAGGAGCGGCACCGCCACCGACCCGATGGAGGGCGGCATCGGCACCGAATCCGACGCCGTTGCAGCCATACTGAAGGCCCATAAAAACGTGTTCTATTTCAGCGGGCATTCCCACATGGGGCTGTGCGGTGAAAAGCGCAAACAGGACGAGGGCTACGCAAGCTTTGAAGAGGAAAACGGCGTGAACCTTATCAATCTGCCGAGCCTTGCCTGCGGCAACCACCACGGCGACGACCGCGCCATGGGCATCGGCGTTGTGATAGAGGTTTACGAAGACCGCGTGGCGATCCGCCCGCGCAACTTCGCCCACCGCGCCATGAACCGCAAGGTGATGATCAGAGACGGCAAGCCGTATCTGGAGGTACCGCTGCAATAGCATGCAGCTGCAAAAAACGGATAAAACAACAGGGGACGCGGCCGTGCGTCCCCTGAAGTATTTTTAACGGTTACGAATTTTTTTCATCGTTGTTTATTTTGTTCCCGTGAGTACTTCCTTCACGGCGTAATACGCGGGCTTGGGCGTGCCGTCGAGATTCATAATGCCCCACTTGGTTTCATAGGGGCACCAGCTCTGGCCGCAGGTCCAGCAGATCTCCATATCCTGGCAGCAGTAAATGATCATGCCGGCAACGCAGTTCAGCTTCCGCATTGCGGGGATCACGCGCCTGAAGTATTCCGCCTGCCCTTCGGGGGTAAAGCCGACGTTCTCAAGGGTAGCGTCTGAAGTCTGGCCGTAAAAGTGGCCGGAGCACTTTGAGAACACAAGCTCTGCCCACCGGTCCTCCTGCCCGGGGAACTCATAGAAAAGGGTATTCCGGAACTGCTGCGGCAGCTTTGAGATGAAGTTCATGCCGTCCGCGATCGCTTCTTCTTCAGACGCATAGCCGTAGTAAGCGAGGATCTCTTTCTTCTCTGCCTCCGTTTTTGAGCCGCCCTCGCTCCAGAAGCCGAATTCGGTAACGATGATGGGCCTGCAGACCTGCCTGTATAGCTTTTTGATCCTGTCGGCGTAATCGGAGGCCTTATCGTTCGTCTGCACGCCGATATAAAGGTCGATGCCCACGTAATCGCAGTATCTGAGATAGGGCTTCAACAGGTTATTGAGGTCTTTGCTGGCGCTGACGTTCGCCTGATTGTAGCCGATCATGAAGTCGCTGTTTTCGGCCTTCTTTGCGGCGTCGATCGCCTCCAGCTGCACGCCGATGAAGGTGGCGGCCTCTTCGAGGGTCAGCGGGTACATGAAGGTGGCAAGGCCCATTTCGTTGGTGATCTGGAAACCGCCGGTGATATCCTTGAGGTCGTTATACAGAAAAACGGCGATCTCTTTCGTTTTCTCGATATCCTTCGACGGGTCGAACCCGCCGATGTTGACGTAATCTTTCGGGTAGGGCGTAACGGCGAGCACCTGCATGCCGTTGTCAACGTAGCCTTTGCAGCGCGCTTTGAAATCGAGATAGGACCGGCTGATCTCCCCCGCCGCGTTGTACGGGTACGGAATATCGAACCGCACCCAGCCGAGGCCCGCGTCCTTCAGAACGTCGTACTGCTCGTTCGGGTGGTTCACGCCGCAGATCACGCCGCCGTTGCGCTCGATCAGCTTTTGGGCGTTCTTATCGGGCAGGTTGAAGATACTGCCGAAGAAGCATGATATCGTAAGGATAACGGACTCAATAAAGGCGATGATTTTCATAAAGACATCTCCCGGGATGATGATGATTTATTATATCACGAGAAAAGATGAAACGGAAATTTATGTTTTTAAGGGAAGGTATTTTTGGTTTTGATAAGGAGAGGTATTCCCTGCCTTATTTATTCTTCGCGGGCATTTTTCTTTGCGGTGTTTACGGAAGAAACGAGCATCACGCGTAAAGAAGCGCACGCCGCGTCCAACGCTTTGAACGTATCGGCGTCGATATATTCTGTTTTATAAAGCAGCTCCAGCCAGTAACCCGTTTCGTTGGCTTCCTTGAGGGCGATCTGCAGCTTGGCGATAAAATCCGCCTTGCCGTGGGCGTACTGCGCTTCGCGGATGTTTGCTCCGATGGAGGTGCCCGAACGGCCGATCTGGTTGGAGATCACGGTTTCGTGCTTCGATCTCAGGTCTTTCACGAGATTGACGACGGAAACGGCGAAATCCATAGACTGAACAGAAAGAGCATCATTACGCATAGAATAACCTCCGAATAAAAAATGAGAGAATGGGAGTTTTAATGAAGACGGGCTTCGCCCTAATGAAGTCACTCGCGCTGCTCGTTAATGAAGACGGCGCAGTAAGCTGTGCCTAATGAAGCGAAGTCGCCCCGGAAAACAATTAGCTCCGCAGGAGCGTCTTCATTAGCGGAGCGTCTTCATTCCTTCATTAGCCCCGCAAGGGGCGACTTCATTCCGTAAGCGCCAAATAATCCGACGGATTGAGGTAAGGGTTCAAAAGAAGTAAAGTAGGCTCCGAAAGGAGGCTGCAAGATGAAAGCCAAAGAATATGAAGCGATCGTAGAGGACTGCCGCGCCA
>JAEEGL012591316.1_pt1 | contig 31353 bp, 30 predicted proteins | sample 9134231 | NCBI WGS metagenome assembly JAEEGL01 (sample SAMN16246548, study PRJNA631951) | gut metagenome | biome: gut microbiome; feature: rumen; material: fiber-attached | host: Bos | place: Iran: Karaj | collected 2018-10
AAAGTCTACAAAGTCCTTCAGTCCGTGCTTCGCAAGTACCCTGAAGTCGCCCGTTACGTCATGGGCCAGACCGAGATCACCGTCGTCGACGATTCCGGCGTCCCCGAAGACACCGGCAAGAGCACCGTTGTCCGCGGCAGCCTCGTAAGAGGCCTTCTCATCGGCTTTGCGATCGGCGTCGTACTCCTTCTCGTGTACACGCTGCTGACACGCACGGTCCGCTCCGAGAAGGACCTCACCCGCATGCTGAACGTGAATTACCTCGGAGGCCTGCCCGTCGTCCGTCAGAAGAAGAGCGACAGCGTCGACGGCGAGATCAACATCCTCTACGGCAGGAACAAGGACAACTACACCGAATCCATGCGCCTCATCCGCACAAGGCTTGAGCGCCAGATGGAGAAGGACGGCGTCCTGATGGTGACAAGTTCCATCCCCGGCGAAGGCAAATCCACCGTCGCCGCGAACCTCGCGATCTCCTTCGCAGAGAAGGGGCGGAACGTCATTCTCGTCGACTGCGACCTCCGCAACCCCACCCAGAAGAAGATCTTCGGCATCCAGGAAAGCTACCCCGGCCTCAGCGCTCTCTTAAGAGGCGAATGCCGGATCGAAGAGACCCTCGTGGACATCACGGCCGAAGGCAAGACGCTGAAAATGCAGCTCCTGCCCGGCGCCGACACCATTTCCAACACCATGGAAATGATGGACTCGGAGGCCATGAAGCAGCTGATCGAAGACCTCAAGAACCGCGCCGACCTCATCGTCCTCGACACCCCGCCTTCGGCCATGCTCGCCGACGCCATGATGCTCACCAGGCACGCCGACGGCGTCGTATACGTGGTGCTCTCAGACTTCGCCAAGAGGCGCGTGATCTACACCGGCCTCCGCGAGCTCCAGGACAGCGGCACACCGATCTACGGCTGCGTTCTGAACGGCGCAGGCGGAAGCACTGCCGGCGGCGGCAAGTACGGGTATTACGGACGCTACGGATACTACGGAAGCAAGAGCGGGCATTATTACGCCGAGGAAAAAGAAGGAAAAGTGAAGCAAGAGGCTTAAGCTTTTCTGAATATAGAAGAGTAGACTAAAAGGGACTAAAAAGGTTCGGGACACAGTATCATGAGTGATGCGCAGGAAAAATACACACTGACAAGAGGACAGAAGTTCTATAACCATGTAAAAAGGGTGATGGACTTTGTTGTGTCGCTGCTTGCGCTGATCGTTCTGTCGCCGCTGCTTTTAGGAATCTTTATCGCGATCAAGATCGAGGACGGCTGGAAGAATAATGCGATCTTCGACCAGACGCGCATCGGAGTGAATCAAAAGGAGTTCAATCTCTACAAATTCCGCAGCATGAAGATGGATGCGCCGCACGATATGGCCACACACCTTTTGGAGCATCCGGAACAGTATGTGACGAAGGTCGGCAAGTTTCTCCGGAAGACTTCACTGGACGAACTGCCGCAGCTGGTCAACATTTTAAAAGGAGAAATGTCCATTTGCGGGCCGCGGCCTGCGCTCTGGAATCAGTTCGATCTGATTGAACTTCGGGAGCAATACGGCGTGCATCAGCTAAGACCAGGCCTGACCGGTTGGGCACAGATCAACGGCCGGGACGAGCTGGAGATCCCGGAGAAAGTCCGGCTGGATGCGTATTATCTTCAGCACTTTGGTTTTGGAATGGACGTCCGGTGCTTTTTCAAGAGCATCGGGGCAGTTTTCAGAGGAGATGGAATTTCCGGCTGAGACCGGGAGGAAGATATGTCAGAGACAGACGGTAAAAAGCCGGTGCTTCTGGCCATTACAAATCACTCCTTCATGTTCTGGCAGTTCAGACGGGAGTTGATGGAAGAACTTCAGAAAGACTATGAGGTCATCATCAGCACACCCTATGAGGGCCATGAAGACGATTTTAGGGCACTTGGCTTCACACTCATAAAGACAAACGTAGACCGGCGCGGACTTCATCCCAGGGCCGATTTTAAGCTTTTCAGGACCTATCGAAAGATGATGAAAGACCTGAAGCCGGCCATGGTCGTTACCTATTCCATCAAACCCAATGTGTACGGCGGCTGGGCAGCCCGTCTGGCGAAGATCCCCTGCTGCGTGAACGTACAGGGTTTGGGCACAGCTTTCCAGTATGAACCTATCGCCTCGGTAGCTTCTATACTATATCGCGGAGCGCTAAGAAAGGCGAAAGCCGTTTTCTTTGAAAATGAGGAAAGCGCCAAAGTTTTTGAAGAACGGAAGATCGTCAAAGGCGACAAAGTGACCGTGCTTCCCGGCGCAGGTGTTAATCTGGACTACTACGAATACCAGCCCTATCCGAAGCATAAAGGGATCCGTTTCCTCTATATGGGACGGATCATGAAAGAAAAGGGCATGAATGAGCTCTTCTGGGCCATGAAGAAGCTGTACGAGGAGTTTGGATCCAAGGTCCGCTTGGATCTGGCGGGTTTCTTTGAAGAAGAGTATCAGAGGCAGATCGAGGAATTGGCAAGTGAAGGAATTGCCGTATTCCATGGTTTTGCCAAGGATTCAAGGCAATACTATCAGAGTGCGGACTGCGTCGTGCTTCCAAGTTATCACGAAGGAATGTCCAACGTCCTTCTGGAGGCCTGCGCGACCGGGCGCGCCATTATCACATCCGATATTCCGGGCTGCCATGAAGCCGTAGAAGAGGGAAAGAACGGATTCCTCTGCAAATCTGCAGACAGAGAGTCTCTTCTGGAAGCCATGCGCAAATTCGTCCTGCTTTCTCTGAAAGAACGGGAAGCCATGGGCAAGTATGGCAGAGAGAAGATGGAACGGGAATTCAATAAAACAGACGTTGTAAATCGAACGGCAGAGATCATCAAGGAGAATACAGAAGCCGGATGACGCTCACAAATTATTGGTGGCTAATAATCTGGATACTTGGAGCCGGTGCGCTTTTTCTGATGTTCAGAGTAAAGCGCACTGAGACAATTATGGGGAAAGAAGAAGAACGATGGGGATGGGTTCCGGCAATCATTCTTATGCTTCCCTTTTTTATTTGGGCTGGATTTCGAAAGGATGTTGGAGATACTGGTTTATATCGGACCTTGTATCTTAGAATGCCTGTAAGCCCTTCTTTATGGGGGGAATACCTGCAAGGGATTAATAAGGACTGGGGGTTTTCTGTCTTAGGCCTTATCATCCGCTTGTTTGCAAAAGACAACTATACCATCTACTTTTTGATCATTGCGGCATTACAAAGTATTGCCCTCATTCGTATTTTTAGAAAGTATTCCGAAGATTACTGGTTTAGCATTTTTCTATTTGTTGCATCGACAGACTATATTTCCTGGATGATGAACGGCATGCGGCAGTTTACAGCCGTAATGTTGATTTTTGCATTTACAGATTGGATGGTTCAGAGAAAGAACATCCGGATGATACTGATCATTTTACTGGCATCTACGCTACATGCATCAGCGCTTCTGATGATTCCGGTCCTCTTTATTATTCAAAGAAAAGCGTGGAACTTATTGACTCTGGTAGCAATTCTTGTGACGGGTTTAGCGATATTCTTTGTGGATCGTTTTACGGATATTCTTCGCGAAGTGTTGTCGGATACACAGTACAAAAATATCATCAGCGACTGGGAAGAATGGGATGACAACGGAACCAACCCCATACGCGTTCTGGTCTATTCGATTCCCGTTATCATCGCAATTTTCGGGCACCGGTATATCAAAGAAGCCGATGACCCGATGGTGAACATGTGCGTGAATGCGGGAATTATTTCTACAAGCCTGTATCTGATCTCGATGGTGACTTCCGGCATTTTCATCGGCCGTCTGCCTATCTATGTCAGTCTTTACGCAACTTGCATTTTGCTTCCCTGGGAAATTGATCACATCTTTAATGAACGGTCTGCCAAGTTGATAAAAGTGATAGCAGTAGCTGCATATCTGGGATTTTTCTATTACCAGATGCACGTTGCGTGGAATATGCTATGAGTGAAAATGTCTGCGTCAGCATCATCATACCGGCATATCAGGCAGGAAAATATCTGGCTGATTGTGTGACCGGCGTGCTTTCACAGTCCTTTACGAACTTTGAAGCAATTTTGATCGATGACGGTTCTACGGACGAAACGTCCGAACTCTGTGATGCGTATGCGAAGACAGACCCCCGCATCCATGTGATCCATCAGGAAAACGGAGGGTTGTCCGCAGCAAGAAACGCGGGGCTTTCCATCGCTTCGGGAGAATATGTCCTGTTTCTTGATGCAGATGACTTCTGGGACGATCAGGACGCACTGGCAAATCTTGCTGAACGGATCGGGCAGACACATGCGGATGTCCTGAATTTCTCATACAAAAAGTATTACGAAGATACGGGCGAAAAAGTGCCCTATTTTGAGCAGTTGCCGGCGATGCCGGATACGCTTTCGGGGAACAAAGAACAGGCCGATTATTTGACGGAGAACGGCCTGTATATTGCGTCTGCCTGTAACAAACTGATCAGGAGGGGGCTCCTCGGCACCCCGGAAATGCGTTTTGAAAAAGGCATCTTTTCAGAGGATATCGTCTGGTGCCTGAAACTTCTCCTTGAGGCTCAATCCCTGGACTTTATATGTGAAAACTTCTACTGCTACCGGCAGAGGAAAGGCTCTATCACACATACCATCGACGATAAAAAGTGCCGGGACCTCTGTGACAATATCCTGAAGTGTGCGGAGCTTTTGAAAGAAGCCGACGAAGACGTTAAGGCTTCAGCCGAACGTTATACTGCTTATCAACTGGGTACATTTTTTAAGAATCAGGCGATGGCGGATCTTCCCCAGAAGGAGTGCATCCAGGAGTTGAAAGGCCTGAAAAGTCTGCTGAAAAAACATGGAAACAGCAAAAAACTGAAACTGCTGGATCTGAGCTGCAGACTGATTGGGTTCAAAGGAACCTGCGCACTCATAAGGCTCGCTTATCTGCCACGGAGAAAGAGGCGTGCAAAATGATTGAACTGACGATTTTCACTCCTGCCTACAACCGGGAAGAACTCTTGAAGCGTCTCTATGAGAGCCTGAAGAGACAGACTGACCAGCACTTTATCTGGATGGTCATTGACGATGGTTCTACGGACCATACACGTGAGGAGATCGAGGCCTGGAAAGAAGAGAAAAACACCTTCCAGATCGAGTATTATTTCAAAGAGAACGGCGGCCTGCATACGGCCTATAACGAAGCGATTGCGCATATCGAAACGCCCCTCTGTGTCTGTATCGATTCGGATGACTGGATGCCCGATGATGCGGTAGAAAAGATCCTGAAATTCTGGGAAGAAAATGGCTCAGAAGAAGTTGCCGGCATCGTAGGGCTGGACTGTTATCAGGACGGACAGGTCATCGGAGACCCCCTGCCGGATCAGAAGACGGTCAACCTGATTGACCTTCTCACCGGGAAAGCAGGCATACAAAACGGCGACCGCACCAATGTGGTCCGTACAGAGTTGTACAAAAAGTTTGCACCCATGAAGGTGTTTCCCGGGGAGAAAAATTTCAACCCGCATTACATGCACCTTCAGATCAGTCAGGAGTATGATTTCCTCGTGCTGAACGAATGCCTGCGGTTTGTGGAATATCAGCCCCAAGGCATGAGTAACTCGATGCTTAAGCAGTATAGGAACAGTCCGAACAGTTTTGCGGAGATCCGGAAGCTCTACCTGAGTTTCCCGGACACCTCTTTCAAGTTCCGGGCGAAGCATTCTGTTCACCTGGCTTCCAGCTGTATCCTTGCCGGGAAAGCAGGGGACGGAATCCGGGAGAATCCGAACAAAGCACTGGCGAGAGCGGCCTTTCCTTTAGGATGGCTGCTGTCTCTGTATATCAGAATGAAGGTGCCGAAGGCATGAAGAAGATCCTCTTTCTGATCCATGATCTCGGCCAGGGCGGCGCTGAAAAAGTGCTGGTCAATCTGGTCAACAATCTGGACAGAAGCAAATTCGACATCTCCGTGATCTCGCTTTTTGGGGGCGGGGTCAATGAGCAGTTCCTCAAGCCGGACGTACACTTCCGGACCGCTTTTAAGCGCAGTTTTCCCGGGAACAGCAGGCTGATGAAGCTTCTGACGCCGAAGCAGCTTCATCGTTGGCTTATCAAAGATCATTATGACATCGAGGGGTCTTATCTGGAAGGACCTTCTGCGCGGATCATCAGTGGCTGCGCGGATCCGGACACCAAACTGATATCGTGGATCCACGTGGAGCAACATACACGTGAAACCGCTGACAAAGCCTTCAGAAACCACGCAGAAGCGCTTCAGTGTTACAGACGCTTCGACCATACCGTCTGTGTCTCAGAATTCGTGAAACAAGACTTTTTAAGCCTCTATCCAGGCATAAAAAATGTCTCTGTCCTCTATAACACCAACGAAACAGATGAGATTCTTGAAAAGCAGCACGAGCCTGTTGAAGAAGGCCTGTTTCAAGGAGATGAGATCAGACTGTGCGGCGTTGGAAAGCTCATGCCCATCAAGGGCTTTGACAAGCTGGCGCGGATTCATAAGAGACTGCATGACGAGGGCTTTCCGGTCCATACTTACCTTTTGGGCAGCGGCCCTGAGAAGGAGCGGATCCAACAATATGTGGAAGAGAACGGACTTCAGAAGAGTTTCACCTTTCTGGGGTACCAGACAAACCCATACAAATATGTTGCCAAGTGCGATTTGTTTGTCTGCACGTCATCGGCAGAAGGCTTTTCCACGGCGGCAACAGAGGCACTGATCCTGGGCGTTCCTGTGGTTACCACGCCGGTTTCCGGCATGAAGGAAATGCTGGGGGAACATAATGAATACGGAATCGTGACGGAAGGAACTGAAGAGAGCCTTCATCAGGCAATCAAAGAGCTTCTTGAAGATTCCGATAAGCTAAAGCATTACAAAGAGCAGGCAACGAGAAGAGGAAAAGATTTCAGCAAAGAGAAGACCGTGAAAATGGTTGAAGAATTGCTGGAGACACTATGATTATTTGTCAGGGCTGTGGGCAGATGGATACGAACGAAGCAAAAAACATTCTCATTTCGGTCATTGTACCAGCTTATAATATTGAGAATTATCTCCCCAGGTGCCTTGACAGTATTCTGGGGCAGACACATCAGAATCTTGAAGTGATTGTTGTGGATGATGGATCTCAGGATTCTACTGGAGACATCATAGATGACTATGCAAAAAAAGATCCCAGAATCATACCAATCCACAAGGAAAATGAAGGAGTTTCGAAGGCCAGAACAAGCGGACTGAAAAGGGCTGTAGGAGCGTACATCGGTTTCATAGATGGAGATGATATTGCCGACCCAAAGCTTTATGAAGTCTTGTTAAGAAACGCTCTGGAATATCAGGCAGATATTTCTCATTGTGGATATAAGATGGTGTTTCCGGATGGGCGTGAGGAGTTGTTTTATGGGACAGGGAGGATAGAAGTTCTTGACAGACAAAAAGGTCTTCTGGAATTGATGACAGGGCGCCATATAGAACCTTCTTTATGTAATAAAATCTATCTGGCCAATATTGTTAGGGCAGGAATAGAATCACCGCTTTGGGATTCTAACCTCAAAATCAATGAAGACGTCTTATTAAACTACCTCCTTTTTAAGCAGGCCGAGAAATCTGTTTATGAAGATTTGGCACTTTACTCGTACATGAGAAGAGAGGATTCGGCGACATCGTCCGAGGTCAAAAGATATAAAATTACTGATCCATTACGAGTAATTTCAATTATTAAAGAAGACACAGCTTATGATGCAGAACTGCATCCAATAGTATATGATCGTTATTTACGCGTGTTGATCAATATTTCACAACAGAGGGATAGCCTTCCTGATGCGGAGGAAGCAAGGAAGAAATTAATAAAGGAGATGAAAAATCGAAACAGTTTTAATTCTGGTCAGTCCTCAAAACTTCGCTTGATGGTTTTCGGTGCGGCAAAGATGCCAGGATGCTTTCGCGTCATACGTAAAATATATGACAAAAAAACAGGCGCAGGGACTAAATTCAAAGTATAAGTTATGATATAATATTTTCCCCAAATATAAACCAACCAAACGGTTACCAATGTTATCAGGATCTAACAATGGACAATAGTTATCACATTCAGATTACTTCGAAACCGAGACGTTTCTCACTAAATCTGAGAGAAGTCTGGCAATACCGAGACCTTATTGTGCTTTTTACGAAGCGCAGTTTTAAACTCACCTTTAAACAGACCGTTCTTGGTCCTGCATGGATTTTTCTAAATCCGTTGATCACCAGCATTATTCACACTCTTGTATTCGGTGAAATAGCGGGTTTCGGAACAGATGGTATTCCAAAGATTCTTTTTTACTTTACGAGCACAGCACTGTGGTCATTTTATGCTTCGTGCATCACGCAGAATGCCAGTACGTTCACTTCGAATGCAGGTGTATTCGGAAAAGTCTATTTCCCAAGGTTAACTATACCGGTTTCCAATATTCTCTCCGCATTGATACGATTTGGCATTCAGATGTTGCTGGTTAGTGCATTTCTGGTTTATTTTTTGATCAGAGGAGAAGTTCAGCCCAATTGGGCATACTGGCCATTAATTCCTTTGGTTCTTCTGCAGTTGGGAATGATGGGAATGGGTGTAGGCATCATTGTCTCAAGCTTAACGACAAAATACAGGGATCTTTCCATCCTTGTCGGTTTTGGTGTCCAGCTTTGGATGTATGCGACCCCCATTGTTTATGCACTTTCTATTGTCGGACCTAGTTTTACACGCAACATTATGCTAATCAATCCGGTCACCATGCCAGTTGAGATTTTCCGTTTTGCATTTTTGGGGAAGGGAACGATTGAACCAATATTTGTAGTGACATCCTGGATCTTTACTATAACAGTTCTATTGATCGGCATAATAATCTTCAATCGTGTCGAGAAGACATTTATGGATACAGTTTGATGGGGGTGGCGATATGACAGATACAAAATGCAATCGCGAAGTCGCCATTCGACTTTCAGGAGTTAAGAAACGTTATATCCTTGGTCAGATTGGGGGAAGGACGCTCCAGGCAGACATTCAAAGCTGGTGGGCGAGAAAGCGCGGCAAGGAAGATCCCAATATGAAAATCGGTCAGGATCAACGTCTTGTCGGAAAGTCTTTCATGGCTTTGAACGGCATCGATCTGACAATATATAAAGGTGAAGCGGTTGGCATCATCGGACATAACGGCGCCGGAAAAAGTACGATGCTGAAGCTACTCTCCAGAGTTACTGCGCCGACCGAAGGTGAGATTGATCTCTACGGACGTGTCGCTTCCATGCTGGAAGTCGGAACCGGCTTCAATGGAGAGATGACTGGCCGAGAGAACATCTATATGAACGGAGCAATTCTTGGCATGACAAAGGCCGAAATCGATGCCAAGATGGAACAGATCATTGACTTCTCTGAAGTTCGTGATTTTATTGACACTCCTGTAAAGCGTTATTCTTCCGGCATGTACGTAAAACTTGCGTTCTCTGTGGCGGCACATCTTGATAATGAGATTATGATTATGGATGAAGTGCTGGCTGTTGGCGATATGGCATTCCAGAAAAAATGTCTGGACAAGATGAGGGAAGCTGCAACCAAAGAAGGTCGAACGGTGCTCTATGTCAGCCATAATATGAATACGATCCGGCTGCTGTGTGAACGGTGTATTGTGCTCGATCAAGGGAAAGTGATGTTTGACGGAGGGGTTGAAGAAGCTATTTCCATCTACCTTGGAAAGAACTTTGAAACAGGAACAGTCAATGAGTATACAGAGGACAGAAGCAAAGCCTATAAGCTTAAAGGCTTGATTGACATCAAGAGAACGGTTCTAGAGGACAAAGAATTTCCGCTTTATAAAATGGGGGAAAGGATAAAAATACTAATAGATTATAACGCGCATAAAGAATATAGAAATATGGCTTTTCGAGTGAGCGTGTTTTCGGTTAAAAATGAAATTGTTGGCATGGCATCGACCAAACCCGTTATTAATTGCCATATTGGGGAGAATCAAGAAGAGGTTAGTCTTTCATTGCCGCTGTTAGCTCCTGGGCGTTATATCACCAAACTTGTAGCATTTTCTGTTAATGAATATGGGAACACTGAAAACCTGGATGTAATAGATCAGGCCTTTTCGTTTGAGATCACACAAGAAAGGGCAAACAACAATGTGCCGTGGCAAAGCCAATATTGGGGAAATATTATGTTTCCAGAAATCCAAATCGAGGGACAATGAATGAAAACAGCGATTCTGATGCTTACATATAATGCGCCACAATATGTACTAAGAAGCATTTTAGGGGTTCGTACAACAAAGGACGTGGCATATGAACTTATAGTAGTTGATAATCATTCAAATCGATTGACGCGTATGCTTCTTCGATTGTTAAAGTTTTTTGGGATGATTGATATCCTGTACTTGAATAAAACTAACGACTTATTTGCGAAAGGGAATAATATTGCAAGCAGACTTGTGAGCGGTGATTTAGATTATTATTGTTTACTGAATTCGGACGTGCGAATCAATAATTCAAACTGGCTAGAAAAATTACACGGCCTTATGCCTGACGGGGGAGGGATAAGTTCATTCGGAGCAGTGTTATCAGAGCCTCAGAGAGCGGATGGTTATTGTATGTTAATTAATCGAGGGTTATATGATAAGTATATGCTAGATGAAAACTATGAATGGTGGTGGTCTGTTACAAAGTTAGAAAGTCAGATTTTAATGGAAGGAAAGCAGATTGTTGCAGTAGCTCATCATGAAAACTATATTCATCATTACGGGGGAGCATCTGGAAAAGGATATCAAAATGCTAAAGGGATGGACATAAAAATAGATGAAGTAAAAAAATGGTTTGATAATAATACGGGCTGCGTGAAAATAATAGAAGAGATATAAAAGAGTCCATATTAGCGCTTCCGACATAATAATTCATAATATCAGGAAACAATAGGTTATGAAAGACTTGCTTTACCCATTACGAGCATTACACGGACGTCTCCATGATTGGAGAGTGAATAGAATAATATGGAATAAGAAACGAAAGAGTAAACCAGAGGCAGTGTTTCTTGTAATGTCTCCAACCCATGGCAATCTGGGAGATCACGCCATTGCTGAAGCAGAGAAAAGACTTCTTGAAGAGAGCAATATCCCGTATTATGAAGTGACTGAAAAAGAAGTGGAGCAGTTGAAAAATGATAGAATGGTAAACGTCTTTAATGGAAAAACCATTTTGATTCATGGTGGGGGAAATCTCGGGACACTGTGGTTTAATGTTGAAGTACTTACAAGAGAGATTATAAAGAGGAACCCACGATCGAAGATCCTTATGTTACCGAACACATTCTATTATGAGAAATCAGACTGGGGAGAACAAGAAAAGCAAAATTCAAGCAAGATTTATAATAATCATCGAAAATTAAAGATTTATGCGAGAGAGAAAACCTCTTTCGAGGCGATGAGAGCAATTTACAGAAATGTCGAACTGGTTCCTGATATGGTTTTTAGAATGAACGAAGGGAGAGAGGGCGTAACCCGTAAGGGATGCATATTATGTCTGAGGAGAGATATCGAAAGAACCCGAAGCAAAGCCGTTGACGAAAAACTACATACTGTAGCGAGAGGTCTTTTTGGGCCGAATGTTATCGAAAGAGATATGGTTGTCGATCATCGGATTGCGTTGGGAGAACGCAGCCAGGAGCTCGCGAGTCAATTTGATGCATTTCGTCATTCCGAATTAGTAATAACTGACCGCCTCCATGGGATGATTTTTGCGGTCATTACAGGTACACCTTGTATTGTAATAAACAGCAAGAGTCCAAAAGTGAGAGGCTGCTATGAATGGGTTAAGGATCTGGATTATATCAGATTCTGCGAAGACGCAGATTTGATTGAGCAAGTATGGAATGAGATTCCGAAAGGAGATCATAAGTACCCTGTAGATACAATGCTTTCGCATTACGCTTCTCTGGAAAGCGAACTACACTCATTAATCAAGAAAAATAGAAAACATGGCTAAAATCAGCGTCATTGTTCCAGTTTATAAAGTCGAGCCCTATCTGCACCGTTGTGTAGACAGTATTCTCGCACAGACTTTTACAGACTTTGAATTGATCCTCGTTGATGATGGAAGTCCGGATAATTGCGGTAGTATTTGTGACGAATATGCGGAGAAAGATTGTCGTGTTCATGTAATCCACCAGGAGAACGGAGGATTGTCTGCGGCAAGAAATGCCGGGATTGATTGGGTATTTGCCAATAGTGATAGCGAGTGGCTGAGTTTTGTGGATAGCGATGATTGGGTTAGTACACTTTTCTTGGAGAATCTTTATTCTGCAATAAAACAAACGAATTTACTGATTAGTGCCTGCCCATATCAAAGGGTAGAGGCCTATAGTCTTTATCATTGTGACATTAGTAGTGCCACGAGTGTCAATTGGGATGACTTTTATTTGAACGACCCGGTTAATGCAATAATTGCTTGGAATAAACTTTACAATAAAGAACTATTCAACAATCTTAGATATCCGGTTAATCGAATTCATGAAGACCAGTTTTTGACATACAAACTTTTATATAAGGCGGGAAAGATAGCAATAATTCCCAATGCATTATATTACTATTTTCAGAATCCAAATGGAATTATGGGAAGGCCTTTCTCTTTAATTCGTTTAGATGAAATCGATGCGCTAGATGAACAATGCTTCTTTTTTGACTCCATTAATGACCATCGATTATTTATTCAAACTTTAAACAGACGGTTAAGAGTTGCTGGAAATTCTTTGCTTGTAATGGATCGAGACGATCGAGGCAATAAGCCGGAATGGAAGAGATTAAGAAGAAAGATTTTGTCTAGCCAACGCCGATTGTTGATTCGCCATGGAAAAGAATCATTATCGATTACAGGCGATTGGTGGATCTTCAATCAAGCCTTTCCCTTTATGTCAAAAATATATTGGTTTGGACAAGGAATAAAGGGTAAGATAAAAAATATGTTTAAAAAGCGGCAGTAACAATAGTGTATATTCGAGGCCTTTTATGCTTTCAAAAATCAAACAATTGCACGGAGAAATAAAAGAACTTCAAATTCTGAAGCAGGGTCGCCGTGCGTCAATAAAAGAAGCAAAGAATACTCACGAAGAGATGTCGTACCCCATCGATTTTGTCGTGACATGGGTAGACGATAGTGATCCGGAATGGCAAGCAGAACGGACAAAGTATGCGCCAGAGGACAATAGAGAAGGGAATGCGGAGTGCCGTTTTAGGGATTGGGGGCTATTCAAATATTGGTTTCGCATGGTGGAAGAACATGCTCCATGGGTAAGAAAAGTATTTTTGGTAACTTGCGGTCATTATCCGGAATGGATTAATCAAGAATGTGAAAAACTGGTTCTTATTCGCCATGAAGATTTTATACCATTAGATTATCTTCCGACGTTTAACAGTATCTCCATTGAACTTAATCTTTGGAGAATAGAAGCTCTGAGTGAGCATTTTGTTTATTTCAATGACGATATGTTCTTAACGAAAGATGTCAGACCGACAGATTTCTTTGTTGAAGGCTTACCAAAGTATTCTGCGGTAGCAATACCGCTAAAGAACTATGGTGATATGGCGGTCTTCCAACATCAATTATTCTCCAATTTAGGAATAATTAATAAGCATTTTAATGTACGGGAATGCATGGGAAGACACCCAGAAAAATGGTTTTCATATGTATATGGGGAGGATGTAAGATATAATTATCTTGCTTACAAGGATTCGTTTCTGGCTGGCGTCTGGTTTAATCATTTATTAACACCGTTTAGGAAATCATCGTTTAAAAAAGTTTGGGAAACAATCAATGAACGTTTGGATTGGAGTTGCAGACATCGCTTTAGAGAACCGCTTGATTTAATGCATCAACTTATTCAGATCTGGGAAATGCTTGAGGGTGATTTTTCACCGGTTTCTCGCAATTACTATGGAAGTGCCCCGGTATCTGGTTCCGAGGAAGCAGTTCGGCAAATTATTCAAAACACGTATATCTGTGTTTGCCTTAATGACAATGAACGGATCAATACCGAAGAGTTCAAAACAATTAAAACTAATTATGATGCAATAATTCGCGGTAGATATCCCGAAAAGAGCAGTTTTGAGAAATGAGAACTACACTTAGTATTATAGTACCGGTATACAACTCAAAACAGTATTTAGAAAGGTGCATTAAAAGCATCTTGAATTCCAGGTTTGTCGACTTTGAATTATTGCTTATTGATGATGGGTCAACGGACGGTAGTTCTGAAATATGTGATACTTATGCCAGTTCGGATGAGAGAGTATTTGTTACTCATACAGTGAACAGTGGAGTGTCTTATGCCAGAAATATTGGTTTACAAAAAGCAAAAGGGAAATGGATTACATTTATCGATTCTGATGATTATATTGATGATAAATATTTAGAAACGTTATTAATTGATGGAGAGGAGGATTTTGTTTGGACGGGATATAAGAATGTATTTCAGGGAGGTATTATTAGCATAATTCAAAGAGAAGATAGGTTGATGACTATAGAAGATTTTAAGAAAGAGGTTACCCACAAGAGTGTTTGGGGGTTCCCAATGACGGTTTGGGGGGGATGTTATAAAAAAGAGCTGATAGATAAAGAAAAACTACTATTCGATATAAAAAGAAGAAGAGGAGAAGATACTATATTTAATCTTGGATATTTATCTAATGCAAAAAAGATAAGAGTGTCTTCTTCTATTGGATATAATTATGAACAAGTTCACACTTCACTGAGACATTCGTTTACTGAGAATTGGGCAGAACAATTTGAAGCAGAGGGAAGACAATTAGATGCTTTTTGTGGTGCCTGGTATTATCAGGCTAGAGATCGTAGGTGGCATAATATTATAGCTTTTTATGAAGAATGGGAGAAAAAACAACCAGAACTCAAAAAAATATGTACTCAGAAGATCAAGGAGTGTTATAAAAATCCTTATTACCGAGAGGTTATCCCGCTTTTGAGAAAAGATGGCTCAACAGATCAAAAAATTGAGTCATATTTTATGGGCTATTATCGCCACAAAATATACACCGTTTTTATATTACCAATACTAAAAGGGCTTAGTCGTAAGGCCAGCAATAATGTGTAAAATTACTGTTATCATTCCTGTTTATAATGGAGAACGCTTTTTGCATCGCGTTCTTGAATCTTTGCGGAATCAGTCTGATACGGATTTTGAAGCCGTATTTATCAATGACGGATCTACAGATCAAACAGGAACATTACTGCAGCAATATGCATCCCAGTACAGCTGGATAAAGGTTTTTAGCCAAAACAACAAAGGACTTTCAGGAGCAAGAAACACGGGTATTCGAGAGGCGGCGGGAGAGTATTTGTTGTTTTTGGATGCAGATGATTACATAGAGCCAGGCACGATAAATGCTGTTAAAAACATAATCATTCAATATAGCAACGTTGAGATGATTGCTTATGGGATGAATTATGTAAATGAGAAAGGGATTAAGTACGAAGCTCCTCTGCAAACACCAACCAACCGATTGTTGGATCATGAATATATAAAGCAAAGGATTATTCCTTGCATGATTAATGTCAAAGATGATAAGGAAGCTTTCATTTTTGACTATGCATGGAATAAAGTGTATAAGAAAAGCCTGATTGATCAATACAATATTCGATTTCTGGAAACGAGGCGAGTATGGGAAGACCGGCCTTTTGTAGTTCAGTATCTAAATTATGCCAATAATCTGTTCGTGATTGATAAATGCTTGTATGATTATGTGAATGTTTCAGACTCTCTTAGTCAGAAATATGATCATCAATTCTTTGATATTATTTTAGAGAATTATGCTCTTTATCAGAAGTGGTTTGAAGGACAATACGATTTTTGTTCAGCTTACGCGAATTCGTACTGGAGCAAATCAATAGATAATATGATAGGAAGAGCGTTAAAGCAGACAGATAATTTAGTATTAACAAAGAATAGTATTTTGAATACTATTAAACAAAAGCAAGTAAAAGAATGGTTTGAAAACAGAAAAGAGACTACGATAAGAGATAGGAGAATCACTAAATTAATCCTGGGAGGGAATATCGAACAAATAATAGGCTTCTATTCGAATGAAAAGGAAAGAACGTCTAGACAAAACAGATTTAGAAAAATGGTAAACAGAATACTAAAAAGGACCTAAGCAGCGAAATATAGGAATGATGCGCAGTTCTCAAAACATGCCGGTGGTGACCATATGAAAATCTCAGTAGGAATATGTACATATAATGGAGAAAGATTTATTGCCGAACAGCTTGAAAGCGTTATTCATCAGTCAGTAAAACCAGATGAAATTGTTGTTTCAGATGATTATTCGAGTGACGAAACGGTCAAGATTGTTCAAGAAGTATTGTCATCATCCAAGATTAAGTATCAGATAATAGAGAATAAAACACACCAAGGGATCAGAAAGAATTTTGAAAAGGTATTTCGACAGTGTACGGGAGATGTTATTTTTTCGTGTGATCAGGATGACATATGGCTTGAAAGCAAAATAGAAGAATTTCTTCCCTTTTTTGAGGACGGGTATGATTTTGTGTATAGTAATTCATGTTTAGTTGATGTGCAGAGGAACATTATAGAGCCTGACTGTTGGAAGTACTATGGTGTCGATTTTTCGTCTATTGGTATAAATCAATATCGTATTTTAACACTGACAAACCGAACTCTTTCCGGATATAACATGGCGTTTTCCAGAAAGCTGCTTCAAAAAACTTTGCCTTTTCCAGAACATTTTATTCACGATGATTGGATTGCCCTTTGTTCTTCTTGGTTCGGATCAATTAAGTTTATTGATAACCCATTAACTGAATATAGGATCCATGGGAGCAATATTAGTGGCTTTAGCAGAAAAACACTAGAGCAAAAATCTAATGATCAGAAACAAATCTCAAAGAGGAGACGTCTATTTTCAGACGAGTTATATTTCGCTTCTCCAGATACATATTTCGGGAATGCTCATTTGTATCTGGCGAGCAAAGTGTTTTTAGAAAGAATGGGAGATTATATAGATGACAACTTCAGAACCCTAACGAACGATTTTATAGAGTTTAGAGAACATATATTGAAGTGTACGCCAAAGCATAGATTATTAGCGATATATTCACTTACAAAAGAATTATTGGCGGGAAGATATCGACAGTTTAGGGGGAAAAGTAAGCGGTTTATTAAGGATGTTGTTTTTCTTTTGGTAAATAGAAACACAGACTTTGAATACGATTTAAACATTTGGTAAGTGGTGGATGGCGAAAAAGATTCGGCTATATGCGTATACAAAAGGCAATCTTGGTGACGATTTATTTGTTCGTCACATTGTTCGGCGATACCCCAAAGTACAATTTTTTATTAATGGGGAGCTGGAGAAGGCGCATGCATTTCGAGAAGAAAAGAATCTTAAAGTTATAAATGAAGACCCATGGTTGGTTCGTCAGGCTCATAGAATCAGACCTTCCTTAGCCGCGCGTCTGAGAAACTATCTTGAGCAAAGTTACGATGCGGTTGTTTATATTGGCGGATCCATTTTTATTGAATATTCAAATTGGGAAACGATACTAACCTGGTGGCGTTATGAGGCAGAGCACTGTGTTTTTTTTGCGATAGGTTCTAATTTCGGACCCTGGCATACCGAAGAGTATCTTCATCAGATGGGAGAGATTTTCGGAAAAATGCAGGACGTATGTTTTCGAGATCACTATTCCGAGAGATTGTTTTCCGCAAAAAAAACGGTCCGTTATGCACCAGATATTCTTTTGGACTATCCAATGCCTCATTGCGAGATGGTTCCGGGAAAGGTGTTTATTTCTGTCATTAACTGCGAAGAAAAAGATGAAGGAGAGAACAAACTTTCAGTTTACGAAAAAGTCTATACGAAGCAGATGGCATGTGTGGCGGACAGGCTGATAGAAACAGGTTATAAAGTGGTCTTTTCTTCATTTTGTTCCGAGGAGGGGGATGAAAGACAGATAGATAAAATCGCGGCAATAATGAAACACCCGGGCGAATTCGAAAAGTGTTGTTACATGGGTGAAAATACGGATGAAGTGCTCAGAGAGATTACATCTTCAGAATGGATTGTTGCCGCCAGGTTTCATGCCATGATCCTTGGGTTCGCTGCCGGCAGGCCGGTCATTCCGGTTGTTTATAGTGAAAAGACGAAACATGTATTAGAGGACATCGGGTTTACGGGAAGATTTTTGGATATTCACAAATTAATGGATGCGGCAATTTTTCCAGATTCTTTGTTTTCTGAAAAAGATATTCAATTACTGAACAATAGACAAGCATTGTCAGTAAAGTCGAGAGAGCACTTTTTGGCACTGGATCGCTTTTTGGGATATAAATAATCAACATGCCAGAAATGTTAAGAAAAACCCAATATGGAAGCAATTTTCTTGAGAAAGACGATTCGGCAGTATTGCAGGGTATCGCGGTCATGCTGATGGTTTTTCATCATCTGTTTGGCTTTCCGGAACGGGTTTCGGTTCCGTATAGTCTTATCTTTTTAAGTGCGGAATCCGTTTTGTCATATTTTGGCAGGATTTGTATCCCAATGCTTGCCTTTCTCTCGGGGTATGGCTTTACAAGAAAAATGGATCTTCAGGAGATTTCCGGCGGAAAGGACATCCTCATCAAAGGATATTGCTCAATTGGAAAATCTCTGCTTTCTTTCTTCTCGCGATACTGGCTGGTTTTTTTTATCTTTGTGAGTTATGGCCTGATAACGGGAGTTTATCAGTTTGATTTGAGAGTGTTTCTGAAAAGCCTGATTGGTTTTAGTGATTATTACAACAAAGAGTGGTGGTATACTGCGACATATATTGAACTTTTAGCTATTTTCCCAATTCTATATCTCGTATTCAGCTTATTGAGAAGATCTGCGCCAAAGCTATTATCTATTATATTACCGCCTATTCTCTTCATTACGGCTACGATCTGCCTTCAACGTTTTTCCTTGCCCTCTTTCGCTGAGCCGCTTCTCGCCTTTTCTATGGGAATCTTTGTTGAAGGGGTTGGTTTACTGGATAAGCTTTATGCTAAACTGAAGAGGCCGGATCGGTTCGGTAGTTTGATAGGAATAGCAGTTTGCGTTCTTGTTTTCCTTGTTCATATGAAAATTCTTCCGTATTCCTCACTGCGTCCATTCTTCGGATCATTACTGGTATGCGCACTTGGACTGGTGATAAAAGCGAAGTGGATGAAGCGTTCTCTGAACAAAGTTTTGTTTTATGTTGGCAAATATGGAGTTTATATTTGGCTTACACATACTTTTTTTGCATATTACTATTTTCAACCTGTGGTATACTGGCCTTATTATTCCTGGATCATATTCATATGGTGCCTGAGCTTATCAGTGATCACAGGAGTGGTTTTTGAATCGGCATTGAAGTTGTTGAGCCGTTTGATTGGCAAGTCAACAAGTAGGAGCCGCCATTGACGCCCGCCAGGTTTTTTCAACGATTATATCACTTTGGAGAACGCATTGTCCGTGAGACAAAGCGCTTCCCTAAAGTATGTCGGAATTACGGGTGGAAGGTCGCCTTCAACGGGTTTTTCGATGGATTGATTCCTCCAGGAAAGAGCGCACATTACATAAAGGCGGTTGAAGAATATGTAGATCACGAAATGGAAGAACTTGTGGCGGCCTATCAGGAACCTGAAGAGAGTCCTTTACAGGAGGCTGGCAGAGAACAGATTTCAGAAGAGAAACTTCCGATCTGGTGCTGTTGGTGGCAGGGGGAGGAACAGATGCCAGAGATCGTGCAGATGTGTCACACAAGGCTCAAACAGGTAATCCCCAAGGATGAGGCAGAACTCCATCTGATTACTCTTAAGAACTACAAAGAGTACGTAAACATTCCAGCTCATATTATTGAAAAGTTCGAGAAAGGCATTGTGACCATGGCCACGATGTCAGATGTTTTGCGCTTTCAGCTTCTCAATCGTTATGGTGGCTATTGGCTGGATGCCACGGTGTTCTTCACAGGAGCTATTCCAGAAGAATACTTTACAAAGGAGTTTTTCTGCCAGCGAATGGCAAAGGATCCGGAGAAGGTCAGAAGAGAGGCTTGCAAAGGGAACTGGTGCGGCTTCTCGATAAAAGGTTGTGCAGAAAACGTGATTTTCCGCTATATGAACGATGCCTTTTCTCTTTGGTGGAAGAAGCATGACGACATCATTGACTATGTACTGATCGATTATCTTCTGTGGACTGGATATCGTAAAATTCCGGCAATTCGGTCAATCATTGATACTGTCCCAGACAACAATGAAGATATCTTCGAATTATATCAGGCATTAAACGAACCATATTCTGAAGAGTTATACAGACGCAAAACTCAAAGAAATGTGATGCATAAGCTCACATATAAAATGGATCTTCATAAGCAAACAGAAGATGGACAGCTTAGTTTGTATGGCTGGCTTTTAAATACGGTCGTTAAGGAAAGCAAAAAGTAATGAAATTCAGTGTGATCATACCTGTTCATAATGCCGAAAAAACAATCGAACGTTGTATCGATAGTCTTTTTTTGAACACGTTTCAGGACATGGAGATTATCGCCGTCGAAGACGGATCAAAGGATCGAAGTTGGGAAATCCTTAAAGGTCTTGCGGGTAAATATTCAAGACTGAAGATATTTCGTAATGCTCAGAATCGAGGAGTTTCATACACTAGGAATCAAGGCTTGATTAATGCTCTCGGCGAGTATATTTGTTTTACTGACAGTGATGATTGGGTGGAAAAGGATTATCTGGAACGGTTTTCAGAAACACTGATCCTTTTTCCACAGGCATTTCCCATCTGTGGCTACGTGAATCATGACAAAAAGTATGGCGGTAGAACAGATGAAGTATGTTTCATGGACATCAAAGAGGTGCAACTGTTTCGGTTGAAAGAGAAGCTGGAAGAATTGCATCAGAAGACTCTGTTGCAGCAGTTGTGGAATAAAGTTTTCCGTGGAGACGTCATTCGCAGGAACAATATTCATTTTGATGAGAGCATCAGTATCGGAGAAGATTTTCGTTTCATCCTGAGCTACCTTCAGTTCGCGGAACACGAGCAGGTCGCCTTGATCAACGCATCTCTATATCATTATATGAGGGATCAGGCGGGATCGCTAATGTATACGGTGGGTCGGGAGAGTGTTGAGGAAGCAATAACGAATCAAAAAATGCTAAATCAAATACTCGATCTTTCTGAGAGTGAAAGTGAATCACGTATTGAAAAAGAAAGAAAAAGGCTCATCGATCTTTACGCCTACCTTATTATGCATAATGTGGGAATGAAGCGTTCAGAGAAAAAAAGACTGATACAACAACTGGACAAAGATCAAGGAGTAGCATTATTCAAAAAAAATGAGAAGGTATATTTTAAAGAGAAAGTAAAAAAGATGATTACAAAATCCTGAAGATTTGGAGAAGCGGTGGGATGGGTATTCTGAAAAGAACAATTAATAAAATAAAAAGGATGATTTCGCATACATCAGAAATAGATGTTCTGATTGCGAATGGAATGACTGTTGGGAAAAACTGCAGTTTCTTTTCAACTTCGACAATTGATTCTTCTTGGCCATGGCTTATTTCGTTTGGAGATAATGTCACAGTTTCGACGAATGTGACCATTCTAGCGCATGATGCCAGTCCAAATGTCGTCGGGCTAGGGACAAAACTGGGAAGGGTTACAGTCGGACATAATGTTTTTATCGGAACGGGAGTGGTAATATTATGTGATACTACTATTGGGGACAATGTGATAATTGGCGCTGGAAGTGTTGTTTCCGGGAAAATTGATTCTAATAGTGTGTATTGCGGTGCTCCCGCGAAGAAACTATACACACTGGAAGAATATAAAGAAAAAACACAAAACCTTAGAAAGCAGTGCCCTGACTTGAACAAGATCCATCGCTGGGATGAATGGAAGAATAGTTCCGAAGAGGATAAAAAAATAATGAAGGATCTGCTTAAAAATGGTTGCGGATTTGTGTAACTGTTTCGTGGGTCATTGAACGATGGATACATTTGTAGTTAAAGTCAAGAGGAGTCTTAAAGAAGGTGTGGAAGCATTCCGTCATTTTGGATGGGGCGTTGCTTTTTCGCATGTTAGTTGTATATGGAGTAATGAGTCCACAAAGAGTATCCAACTTAAGAATAAGACAATCCTTACTTATTTAAGGCGAACATACAATACTTTGATAGAACAATACGCTAACAAAGAACGCTCCTTTGATATTAGTCATAAAGGTGATAGCGCGCCGGTATGGGTGTTCTGGTTTCAGGGAGAACAACAAATGCCTGAATTGATCAGAGCTTGTCAAAGAAGCAGGATACGAGCCGCAGGGACTCATCCGGTTGTCCTTTTAGACAAAGATAATATCAAAAAGTATATATCATTTCCAAAAGAAGTTTGGGCGAGATTTGAAGAGGGAAAACTTCGCGTTCAGCATCTTGCGGATATGATTCGAGTTCATCTGCTTCGTCAATACGGCGGGTTATGGCTAGATGCATCGATCTTCTGCCATCGGCAGATCCCCGAAGAGATTTTCAGCTATCCATTTTATTCTTTGAAAGGGAAATACCTTCCCGATTTTGTCTCAGGAAATCAATGGACCACCTTTCTGATTGGAGGTAGACCGAACAATCTCCTGTGCAGCTTCTTAGATGACTTCTTCATGGAATGGATCAAAAGCGGGAAACCATTTATTGATTATTTTATGTTTGACTGTGCAATCGCGCTGGCTTATGAAACCATTCCCGCTGTAAAAGAGGAGATCGATATAGTGCCGGAATCGGAAGGTGATTATTATTGGCTGAATCAAAGACTTTCCCAGCCGGCAAGCGGAGCGTTGTTGAAAGAATTCAAAGATGAAGCGTCAGTGTTTTATAAAATCGCCTGGAATAAAGATTGGGGCAGAGTTAAGCAAGGAACATTATACGAGTATTTGATAAATAATACGGACTCCGAGTAAAAAGTAGTGAAAAAAGTCAGCGTAATCATACCTGTTTATAATATTTCAACTTATTTGCCTCAATGCCTTGATTCTGTATTGGGGCAGACGTACTCTGACCTTGAAGTTTTGGTGATTGATGATGGTTCTGCAGACGGATCACAGAAAATATGTGACAATTATGCGGCGGCAGATAATAGGATTCTGGTTATTCATCAGGAAAACGCCGGGGCAGCCAATGCAAAAAATAAAGGATTGGATCTGGCAAGCGGAGCGTATTTAACGTTTCTTGATGGTGATGATTATGTCGATCCAAACTGGATTGAAAAGCTGGTAAATGCCTTAGAAACAAACCAGGCAGATTTGGTAGAATGCAGTTTTGTTCGAGAGTTCAAGGATCATTCAGAGGCTGGGAATGAAGCAGACTATACGAATCAAATGTTCAGCGCTTCAGAGTATATGGCTCAATATTTAGATAGATGGACTAACAGTCTTTTCTGGAACAAACTCTTCAAGGCTGAATTGACGAAAGATGTGCGATTCCGTAAAGAAAGACGATGCATTGACGATGAGTTCTACACATATAAAATAACTGGATCCGCTAAAAGGATAGTCCGAATCGCAGATGAATTATACCATTATAGGCAGAGACGATCTGGCGCAGTGTTTTCTCAAGATAAATCGCTGCAAAGGACGGATGATGCATTAGAAATCATCGAGGAGCGTTACAAGTGGATTGAAAGCCATTTTCCGAATCTACGGAGTTATGTATTAAGGCATGATGTAAGTAATATGCATTTTTTTGCGAGATGTTTTCCCTTCACAAAAAGTTCTATGAAAGTGTTTCGTAGAATATCGAAGAAGTATCTTGTGGAATGCATTATTAATCATTATAACAGTGAATTAACGAAAAACACTCTGTTATTATTTAAATACAGAAAGAAACAGTTCTTTAAAGAAACTGAGAGAAGGGAAAATACTGCTGAATTGTATGAATAATCATTCGCCCTGGCTATCAGTTGTTATGCCAATATATAACGCTGAACAGTTTGTTGATAAAAGTATCAAATCTATATTAGCTCAAAAGGAAGTCGATTTTGAACTTCTTTTGGTAAATGACGGTTCAACAGATGGATCAGGGGAAAAATGTTTAGTATACGCAAAAAATGATGCCCGTGTTATTTATTTGAAAACTGATAATGGAGGTCCGTTTGAGGCGCGATTATATGGGGCTAAACACACGCATGGAAAGTATATCACCTTTTGTGATGCAGACGACTATTATGCATCTCCAAAAGCCTTTCAGATGATTCGTGACATCATCTCTTCTGGAGATTGCGACGTATTGCAGTTTGCTCATATTGTCAAATATAATCATCTGACACATAAGGTTAGGAAAACTGAATCTAAACTTCAAATTGATCGTGACAAGTTTATCGCAGAAGAGTATCCATTATTACTGACGAGCAATAATGAAAAAGCACATCTCACATTAAATGTTTGGAATAAAGTATATAAGCGTCAATTACTAAACGCATTGCCTGCAGCAGATCATGCTGAACGCTTGTTTTGGGGAGATGATCTGGTGTTCAATTTGATTACATTGAAAGATTGTCAATCAATCATCTTTGTGCCGACTCCTTTGTATGTTTATAGAGATTCAACCGGAGGAACGAATCGTTTTTCGAAGAGAGAGATGGAAGACGTAAACATAATCAAGCGGTATCAACTTTTATATCTGGAAGATTATGAAGGAACAAATAAGGACTATTTAAGAAGTCTCATTCATCAAGAGACGGCTTGTTGGTTGGGGGCTTGGGTAAAAGAGGGAATAAAACAACTTAATGAAATAGAGTTGGTAGATTCCATAAATGAAATACTGATGCTACCAAGCATAAAACAGGCAAGAGACTATTATCTGTACGAGAATTCTCTTAATTGGAAGGCTATTACTTTATTACGGGAAGCCGATCCATACAAGTATATTAAGTGGGCTAAAGAAAGTTCAGATTCCAAAAAGTCCTTTAAACAATCACTAAAGGATTTGTATAAGAGAATATGAAAAAAGAACTGACGCTAATAAAGCAAGAACTGTCTCTTTCAGAAATGCAGCAGATAGAATGGAAGATGCTTCTGTTTCTTCATAATGTCTGCATCGCAAACAATTTGACATATTACTTATATGGCGGAACGCTTCTAGGGGCGGTTCGTCACAAGGGTTTTATTCCGTGGGATGATGATCTGGACGTGATCCTTCCCAGAAAAGATTATGACAAATTGATAGAATTATTAAAGGACAGCAGGGAGTATATACTTTTATCCTATGAATATGTAGAAGACTACTATTATCCTTTCGCAAAGATTGTAGATCCTTCGACAAAACTTGTTGAATATGGCGTTCGGAACAGTTCAAAGATGGGTGTATGGATAGACGTATTTCCGTTAGATAATACTTCTGATCATGCCGTGTTTAGAAAAGCGCATATTTTTGCGGTAAAAAAACTGGTTGGTTTAAACAGGTATTTAGCAGCCGAGCCAGGCGCTATTAAAAAACAGATAAACAGTCCTGCGAAAAAAATGCGTTATTGGCTTGCAAAGAGATTTGACAGTCATAAATTAATCAAAAAGATCAACAAGATAGCGGGAATTTATAAAAACAGGAAAACCAAGTTTATGGTTGATGCAATCTGGGGCAGCAGACCGGATTTGGTTTATGATTCTAATTGGTTCGATGGAAGCGTTCCAATTCAATTCGAAGAGGGAATGTTTTTTGCACCATCAAACAGTGATGCATTACTTAAAAAGATTTTTGGCGATTATATGAAACTACCGCCAGAAGAAAAGCGCCGCTCAGAACACATGTATTCTTGCTGGAGAAAAGAATGAACATTGCCATTATTATTGCCGGAGGATCCGGCCATAGAATGGGAGCCAGTATTCCGAAACAGTTTATTACTGTTTTTGATAAGCCTGTCCTGATGTATACACTGGAAGGGTTTCAGAAGCATCCTAAAGTGGATGCCATTGAAGTGGTATGCATCAGCGGATGGGAAGACACGGTCTGGGCATATGCAAAGCAGTATGGAATCACAAAGCTAAAATGGATCGTTGAAGGCGGACAGACCGGACAGGAATCTATCCGCAACGGCGTTTACAATCTGGAAGACAAATGCTCACCGGAAGATATCATCATTATTCATGATGGTATCCGTCCGCTGGTCGATCCAAGCGTCCTTTCCGACGTCATCGTAAAATGCCAGCAGTATGGAAATGCGGTCACTTCTCTGCCGTATAACGAACAGATTTTTGTCGTGGATGATGAGATCTCCACGATAAAATACATTCCGAGGGAAACACTGAGGAGGGTTTCGACGCCTCAGGCCTACAAGTTTGAAAAACTGGATTGGGCGTATCACGAAGCTTTCGAAAAAGAGATCGGCATCTACGGCTCGTCTTATACCAATACGATGATGGTAGAGCTGGGCGAACGGCTTTACTTTGCAGCCGGATCCGACAAGAACATTAAACTGACGACCAAGGATGACCTGGAACTCTTCAAAGCATATCTCATAAAAGAGATGGAATGACGAGGACTGCTATGGAATTACTTCGGATTCCACAATATATCGATGATGTCAGATATGTTGCCGAGTTGCCTCTTCCGTGGGAGAAGCTGCAAGAGAGAAACATTCTGATTACGGGTGCAACTGGTCTGATCGGCAGTTTCCTGATCGATGTTTTGATGTATAGAAACCAGCATTTCTCAATGGACTGCAGTATTATCGCGGTATGCAGAAATGTGGCACGCGCGTTAGAGCGTTTTAAGGGCTATTCCGGTGATCGTACGATTTCATTTCTGTCACATGATATTAACGATCCTTTTACAGGTGAAGAAAAGGCGGATTATCTGCTTCATCTCGCCAGCAACACACATCCGGTTCAATACGCGACAGACCCTATCGGTACCATCACAACGAATATTATCGGTCTTTTGAACATTCTTGAGATGGCGGCCAAATGCGGCAGCACAAGAGTGCTGTTTGCGTCTTCCAATGAAATCTATGGCGAGAACCGTGGTGACAAGGAGTTCTTCGACGAAAAGTATTGCGGATATATCGATTCCAATACTTTGCGTGCCGGATATCCAGAAAGCAAGCGCTGCGGAGAAGCGCTATGCCAGGCATATATAGCCCAGAAAGGTCTGGATATTGTTATTGCCAGACTTACCCGTTCCTATGGACCGACAATGCTGCAGTCTGATACAAAGGCAATCAGCCAGTTCCTGAAGCGCGGGATGGCGGGAGAAGACATTATCCTGAAATCGGCTGGCAATCAGTATTATTCTTACACATATGTGTCAGACGCAGTAGCTGGATTACTGACCGTCCTTCTTTGCGGCAATACCGGTGAAGCGTATAATATTGCAGACGAGACTTCAGACATCATGTTAAAGGATCTGGCGAAGGCCATCGCGGATTGTTCCGGAACCAAGGTCATTTTTGAACTCCCGGATCAGATTGAGGCAGCGGGTTACAGTAAAGCCACAAAAGCCCGGCTGGACGGGAGCAAGATCAAGGAACTGGGGTGGAAACCTAGATACACGATAGAATCCGGTATCAAAAAAACCTTAATGCTGCTGAGTTCATAAAAGAACCAAACCGCCGAAGAGGAGAACAATCAGGTATGTTCAAGCTTTTAAAACGCTTAAGGGGCAAAGAAAACGAATTAGAGTACCGGCTTTCAAGAGGGATGAAAGTGGGTAAAAACTGCCATCTGTTTTCTGTCGCCACTATCGATGGCGCCTGGCCATGGCTGATTTCATTTGGAGATAATGTCACCGTTTCCAGCGACGTTCGGATTCTTGCGCATGATGCGAGCCCCAATATTGTTGGGTGTGAGACCAGACTCGGACGAGTAGATATCGGTAACAATGTCTTTATAGGGGCCGGATCCACAATCACATGCAACGTTCGGATAGGGGACAACGTCATTATTGGCGCAGGGAGCGTGGTCACAAAAGATCTTCCCGGAGATGCGGTCTATGCTGGTAACCCTGCTAGAAGAATCTGCTCAATCGAAGAGTTTAAGAACAAGCGGCAATCCGAAAGGGCTGCACGTCCGGATTTCAGCAAAATGCACCGCTGGGATGAATGGATCGACGCACCGGAAGAAGATAAGCAAAAGATGAGAGAGCAGCTGGAGGATGGCTGCGGATATGTCTAAGCAGGAGTAAATCAATGCTTCATCAGATACGTGGGTTTATATCCGGGCTTGTCGAAAAGTCCGTGAGCAGACGAGCCAGAAGACGCTTAAAGAATGACAACTTTTCTATCCTATGCTCGAATTGCATTGGAGGGACGATCTATCATCGTCTTGGGAAAGAATTTCTCACGCCTACGATCAATCTCTGGCTGACGCAGGGAGACTTTATCAAGTTTGCGATTGACTTGAAACGCTACGTTTCTTTGCCGTTAGAGTTTATCAAAAAAGAAGGCGTAAACTATCCGGTAGCGAAGCTGAATGACATTACGATTCACTTCAATCACGCGAAGACCGAAGAAGAAGCCGCAGAGGACTGGAACAGACGGAAAGAACGGATCAATTATGACAATCTGTATCTGATTCTGTATTATCGGGATAATTATTCGATTGAGGATATCAGAAGAATCGAACAGGCCAATTGCAAGGGCAAAGTAGTCCTCACCAACAAGAAGATCCCGCTGGAGTATGCATATTACATCAAAGAGCATAAAGGACGGCAGAACAGCGATTCCTTCCTGGATAAAGACTGGTTTGGGGTCCGGACGTTCGAGAAAAAGTGGGATTATGTCAAGTGGCTGAATCAAGGCATTCAGGACGATGATAAATGATTAGACCAGGGCAGGTGAGCAAGTGGACGAACTGAGAAAACTGCAGCTTTGCGAGTATGAAATTTTAAAAGCTGTCACCGCAGTTTTTGAAAACCATCATCTCAATTATTATATGGTATATGGAACGCTTTTGGGCGCAGTTCGCCACAAAGGGTTCATTCCTTGGGACGATGACGTAGATCTTTGCATGGAGCGAAAAGATCTCCTTCGGTTTGTGAAGTTTGCGAAAAAAGAACTTCCATCAAAGTACTTTGTCCAGACACCAAAAACAGAAAGAAGAGGAAGATGGCTGTTCTGCAAAGTCAGAAAGAATGGAACGCTTTGCCTACAAGGCGGAGAGAAAAAAACGGATGCTTTTCATCAGGGCATTTGGATCGACATCTTCCCTATCATTGATTTTTCGAATTTAAAGGTCATAAAAAAAACTCAGACAAAAATCATCAGATTATTGCAACGTTTGAAATACCACCATTTTGCAATAGGGAAACACATTTCTATAAAGGGTATTTTGAAAGCAATATGTGAACTGGCATTGGACACCGTTGAAGTGATTCTTTGGTATATCCTTGTTTCATTAGGCATAATTCGAAAAAAAGGAAAAAGGGAATGCTATATCATTGGTGCTGGATGGCAAAACCTTGAAGAGCCAGAGAAATTCACTTTTGACCGAGATTTCTTCGCCGGCAAAATGAAGAAGTACCAGTTTGAAGATTCTGAATTTACCAGTATGGAAAATGCGCATGAATTCCTGACGGCGTTTTATGGAGATTATATGACTCCTAAGAAGTATTCCCATATAGGAGATTATTCGGCCATTATCTTCGAGGATGGAGTTCAGGCTGATCATCAGACATAAAGGAAAGAAAGAAATCGATGAAGGCATTAATCTTGAATTCCGGCCTTGGCCGCCGGATGGGCGTATTGACTTCGGAACACCCGAAGTGTATGACAGAGATTTCTTCGCGGGAAACGATCCTTTCCCGGCAGCTTAAGATGCTTGAAACCGCAGGGGTCGAAGAAGTCGTCATTACAACGGGCTATTTTGATGCAGTTCTGGTGCAGTATTGTAAAAGCCTGGATCTTAAGCTCAATTATACTTTTGTTAATAATCCGATCTACGACCAGACCAACTATATCTATTCGATTTATTGTGCAAGGGGCGTGCTGGATGACGATATCATTCTGATGCACGGCGACCTGGTGTTTGAGAACGAAGTGCTGGATAAAGTTCTGGAGTCTCCGGTCTCTTGCATGACGGTTTCATCTACACTTCCTCTCCCAGAGAAAGATTTCAAGGCCCAGGTGCTGAATGGCATGGTCATGAAAGTCGGCGTGGACATTTTTAATGAGGCCATGGAGGCTCAGGCGCTTTATAAGCTTTACAAGAAGGACTGGAAGGTATGGCTTCAGAAAATCATTGAGTTCTGCGAGAATGACAACCGGAAGGTCTATGCGGAAAATGCGCTGAATGAGCTGAACGGCGCGGCCAATATCCATGCGCTGGATGTGCAAAACCTTTTGTGTTCAGAAATCGACAATCCCGAGGATCTGGCAGTAGTTACTGCGAAACTGGCGGAAATCGAAGCACGTACGGTTTACATGTGTTTCTCTACCGACATTATTCATGGCGGACATATTGCTATTATCAAAAAGGCCCAGAAGCTTGGCAGACTGATTGTTGGAGTGATGTCCGACGAAGCGGTCGCAGGATATAAGCGCATCCCTTTGGTTCCTGCTTCCGAGCGCAAAGTCATGTTTGAAAACATTGCTGGCGTATACCGAGTGGTGGATCAGAAAACGCTTAGCTATAGAGAGAATCTAGAAAAATACCATCCGGACATTGTTGTTCACGGCGATGACTGGTGTACTGGCTTCCAGAAACCGATTCGTGATGAGGTTGTGTCGGTTTTAGCTTCTTACGGCGGAAAACTGGTGGAGTATCCATATTCCAAAGACAAGAAGTATGAAGACATTCAGGCCAGAACGCGGGCAGATCTTGCGATGCCGGACATCCGCCGGGGGCGTCTCAGAAGAGTTCTGGATATGAAGGGTCTCGTGACTGCAATGGAAGCTCATGACGGTCTCACTGGGCTTATTGTTGAGAACACGGTCGTTCATAAAGATGGAGGCGCACATCAGTTTGACGCGATGTGGATCTCTTCCCTTTGTGACTCGACCGCCAAGGGCAAGCCGGACATTGAGCTTGTTGATATGACCAGCCGCTTCAGGACCATCGAGGATATTACGGAAGTCACTACAAAGCCCATCATTTTCGATGGAGATACCGGCGGAAAGACGGAGCACTTTGTCTATACCGTTCGCTCGCTGGAGCGCCTTGGCGTATCCATGGTCGTTATCGAAGATAAGACCGGTCTGAAGAAAAACAGCCTCTTTGGAACGGAAGTTCAGCAGACACAGGACTCCATCGAGAACTTTAGCGAAAAGATCCGGGCCGGCAAGCATGCGCAGCGGACCAAGGAATTCATGAT
>JAEEGL010048336.1_pt1 | contig 31350 bp, 30 predicted proteins | sample 9134231 | NCBI WGS metagenome assembly JAEEGL01 (sample SAMN16246548, study PRJNA631951) | gut metagenome | biome: gut microbiome; feature: rumen; material: fiber-attached | host: Bos | place: Iran: Karaj | collected 2018-10
GGACGGCGGAAACAACGATTTCCCGTTCTATGATTCAGACCTCAAGATCGTTGTCGTAGATCCTCTCCGTGCCGGTCACGAATGCCTCTACTACCCGGGCGAAGTCAATGTCCTTATGGCTGACGTCATCGTCATCAACAAGATGGACAGTGCAACACCGGAAGACATCGCAACAGTTAAAGCAAACTGCAAGAGACTTGCTCCGAACGCAGTCGTTATCGAAGCTGACTCCGAACTTACCGTTGACGGCGACATCAAAGGAAAGAGAGTCCTCATCGTTGAAGACGGCCCGACACTCACCCACGGCGGCATGAAGACCGGTGCTGCAAAAGTCGCTGCACAGAGAAACGGCGTTAAAGAGATGGTTGATCCGAAACCGGCAGCTGTCGGCAAAATCGCTTTCACCTACAAGAAGTACCCGAACATCGGCGAAGGCATCCTTCCGGCTATGGGATACGGCGAAGAGCAGATGAGAGATCTTGAGACCACGATCAACGCAATCGACGCTGACCTCGTTCTCAGCGGCACCCCGATCGACCTCGGCAGAGTCGTAAAAGTCAACAAACCGATCGTAAGAGTCGGCTACGAACTCGCTCCGAGAGGAGACGGTGCAGAAATGCTCAAGAAAGTTATTGTTGACAAACTTTTCGGCGGAAAATGCTGCTGCTGCAAAAAGTAAGCTTTACCAGTAAACTGTTTTCAAAGGGGACCTAACCGTCCCCTTTTTCTTTTTTTGAGGAGAAACTATGAGAATTGTGATCGCGCTGGGCGGAAACGCTTTGATTAAACCCGGCGACAAGGGAACGATTGAAGAACAGCAGAAAAACATCAGCGCCTCGATGAGCGGCATCGTCGATCTTATCAAAGAGGGCAATCAGGTCGTGATCACCCACGGAAACGGTCCGCAGGTAGGTGCAAGGCTCATCAGGAACGAAATGGCGGACACAGAGATCCATCCGGATCCGCTCGTACTCTGCGTCGCCGACACTCAGGGCAGTATGGGCTACATGATCGAGCAGGGTCTCATGAACCGTCTCAACCAGGCAGGCGAAAGGCCGAACGTCGCGACACTCGTAACGCAGATCGAGGTCAACCCGCAGGATTCCGCATTCAAAAAGCCGACAAAGCCGATAGGTCCCTTCTACACGCAGCAGAAGGCTCTGGCAAAGATGAAAAACGATAACTGGAAGATGGTCGAGGACAGCGGACGCGGTTTCAGGCGTGTCGTTCCCTCTCCGATGCCGCTCAGAGTCGTAAATCCGGAAGCTCTCAATACTCTGCTGAGCGCCGGCTTTACTGTCATCACAGGCGGCGGCGGCGGGATCCCGGTCTACCGTCAGAGCGGCAAAACCGGATACCAGGGAATCGACGCCGTTATCGACAAGGATCTCGCAAGTGTCATGATCGCGCAGACGATCGAAGCCGACATGGTGATCATTCTGACAGCTGTCGAGAAAGTTGCCATAAATTTCAAATCAGACAATCCGACATGGCTTGACAAGCTCACCTCCAGGGAGGCGGAGCACTATCTCCTTCAGGGCGAGTTCCCTGCCGGGAGCATGGGTCCGAAAATCAGAGCCGCTGTCGACTTTGTCAAGGATGACCCGAAAAAGGTCGTCCTGATAACCTCCGAAGACAAGCTTTCGGAGGCGATCGCCGGCAAAACAGGAACGAGGATCGTTCAGTAGCCGGAACCAAAAAACTTGAAAATCAGATTTTTTTAACTATAATATTGCGTTTTTTGTTTTTTGAACATTGGAAAGCTCCTTGTTCAACAACATTAGTTTGGACTTTATACCCGTAAGGAGGAAAAATGAAGAGATCACATTATGAAATTACTGCCATCCTCAGACCGGAAGGCAGTCCTGAGACGATCAAACAGTTCGCGGAACGCGTAGACGAAATCATCAAACAGTACGAAGGTACGGTTTTGACACTCCAGTCATGGGGCGAAAGAAAACTTGCCTATGAAATCAAGAAGAACCTCAAAGGCTACTATCTTCTTTTCGACGTAATCGGCGACGGAAAAATGGTTGAAGAGATCGAGAGAAACTTCAACATCTGGGAAAATGTCCTTAAGTTCATGTCGATCAAGGTCGACAAAGAAGAGAACATCGACGCGCTTCTTGCTTCGGCAAAGGGGATCGAGTCTCTTTTTGACAAGTCCGAAAGACACGAAAATTCCGAAAACGGCATGAATCCTGCCGAGGACGAAGGAAGAGGGATCGAGGATACCAAGAGATACAACGAAGAGCTTCAGAAGTCTCTCGGCACACCCGAAGAAGAAGAAAACGTAGAACTTTAATCGTTAAGGGAGTTAAAAATGACATCATACAACAAAAAAAGAAAAGTTTGCCGTTTCTGCCTTCACACAGACATGGCGCCCGACTATAAAAATGTTGACCTTCTCCTCAACTTCATCACAGAGAGAGGCAAAATCATCCCGAGAAGAATCAGCGGTATCTGCGCAAAGCACCAGAGAGAGCTTTCGAGAGAGATCAAAAGAGCAAGAGCTATCGCGCTTCTTCCCTACACTGTTACAGGAAAATAGGAGGGCAGCATGAAAATCATACTTATGAAAGACGTCGAAAAACTCGGAAAGGCAGGAACCATCCTTAAAGTAAAGGACGGCTATGCACGCAACTATCTCATTCCCAGAGGCTTTGCGCTTGTAGCAGACGAAAAGAGCGTAAAACAGCTTGAGTTCAACAAGAGGCTTATCGAAAAGCAGGTCAACATCGAGCTTGCAAAGGCGAACGAGATGGCTCAGAAGCTTGCTGAATGCGAAGTCAGGATCGCTAAGAAGGTCGGCGAAGAGGGCAAACTTTTCGGAAGCGTTACCGGCAGAGAGATCGGCGATGCACTCAAAGAGAAGGGCATTGAAATCGACCACAAGGACATCATTCTTGACGGCAACATCAAAAAGAGCGGCATCTATGACGTCGAAGTCAAACTTTTCAGAGAGGTTCACGGGACCTTCAAACTTTGGGTCGTATCCGAAGACAGCAACGAGATAGTCGGCGCAGAGACAAAACCTGTTGAAGCACCGGCTGAGACAGAGGCTCCTGCTGAAGAAACACCGGCTGAAGCATAATTTCTTAAGGCGGGGCGACAGATGGAAACATTCCCCAATGGGGGCAAAGTCACCCCGCAGAATCTTGATATCGAGGCGGCACTTCTCGGCTGCCTCCTGAACAACGGTCAGCTTTACCCCGAAGCCGTCGAAGGCACGGGTCTTTCCGAAAAGGATTTTTACGATCCCAGACATTCGCTTATCTTCAAAACTATCTGCGATATCTACGAAGAGAAACGTATGCCTGATATCCTGACTGTCATCGACAAGATCCGTCAGACACCCTCCGAGCTGGAAGAATCATACGTTTTCGAACTTGCGAACAAGGCTCCTGTCATAAGTTACGAATCACTTCAGGAGTACTGCGACACGATCATCGAAAAGTCCCTCTTGCGCCAAATGATCAGCATCTGCGGAGAGATCGCAGATGCGAGCTACAGTCAGAAGGATTCCTTCGACGACATCGTCGACCATGCAACGACAAAGCTCATCGACCTGAGCAACAAACGCCAGGTCAAGGATGTCAAGCCGCTTTCAGAACTTGCCCAGAAAGAGCTGGAGCAGATCATGAAGGCGAAGGGCGGGATCACCGGTATCTCGTCCGGATACGACCAGCTCGACAAACTCAGCAGCGGTCTGAAACCCGGCGACATGGTCATCCTTGCAGGCCGTCCCTCGATGGGAAAGACGAGTCTTGCTATGAACATGGCGCTCGAAATAGCGAAGAGCGGTCTCAACGTCCTCTTCTTCTCGCTCGAGATGCCGTCAAGCCAGCTTGTCAAAAAACTGATTTCGATCGAGTGCAGCATCGACTCGAACCACATCCTCAACGGCTCGCTTGAAAGTGACGAAAAGACAAGGCTCGTCAACATCGGGGCATCGATCTGCGAGCTTCCGATCTACTTCGACGAGAGCTCCTATCTCACGATCGCCGATATCCGTTCAAAGGCCAAGAAGCTTGACGACACGCTGAGAAAGAAAACGAACACCAAAAGGACGACTCCCAACCGTCTCGACTGTATATTTATCGACTACCTCCAGCTGATCTCGACGACCCTTTTCAAGGAAGACCGGGTCCGTCAGGTCGAGTATGTTTCCAAAAACATCAAGCTTTTTGCAAAGGACCTCGGGATCCCGATCATCGCTCTGGCTCAGCTCAACAGACGTATCGAGGAGCGTGCTTCAAAAAACACGGTCCCGCTTCTGAGCGACCTCAAGGATTCAGGTTCGATCGAGCAGGATGCCGATATGGTCATGTTCATCCACCGTCCGGATTTCTACAAGCCGGTCGAAGAACGCAAAAACGAAGCAGAGATCTGGGTCCAGAAGAACAGACACGGTCAAACCGGCGTCGTCAAGCTCAGGTTCGTCCCGAGATACACCAGGTTCTCGCCGATAGATCCGAGCGAACAGGACTAACTTATGCCGAAACTGACAAAATTTGTACGCAGCAACAGCATTTTTCGAGTCATACTGATCCTGACGATCTGCGGCTCCGTCTACTGTCTCAATCAGGACTTCCAGGACTCCAGACTCTCTTTCTCCTTTCGATCGGCAGATCAGATAAAAAAAGAGGTCATCGAAGATGGAAAAATCAACTATAAGGACGGCAGGTCGATAACTCTGAAAAACAGCTATAACTCTTTGGAATCGCGAAATGTTTCCGATGACAAGATAATTCTGAAAGGCACAGTGAACGGCAGGATCGACGAGGCGCTGAAACCGTTTATCGGCGGCAGCTCCTACACTTCCGAAATAGATCTTGGCGACACAAAGATAGACGATTTCAACCCGCTCTACCCTGTCGCCCTCAGGAAGCTTCTCTATTTCATGCCCAAGACAGAGCTATTCGACCAGAAAAAATGGGTAATCAAGGCAGCCGGAAGCGAGTTCCCGTGCAGTTACACGCTCAGCTTCAGCGAATCCTCGCCTTCCGTCGGGGTTCAGTGTTCAGGCAAAATCAAAGGCAGCAGCGTGATCATGACAGGAGACATCGGGCTTAACGCATCACTTTCCGGTTTTACGAAGGCCACTCTCGAGATTTCCGCTGAAAACGAAAATTTATTATCGAACTGGAAATTTTTGGAAACTATAAAAGAGCCCGAGACAGAGGTCTCCAGAGACCGCAAACAGGCTGGATTCGCATTTTTTACCAAGTGAATACCACAAGTTATTTTTTTTTAACACAACACTGTTGACAACCATATATGATTGGACTAAAAGGCTCGGTTTTTTTACTTTTTTACAAACTGGTCAAAAAACAAAAAAAATATTACGGAGGAAACATGAGTTTCAAAAACAACATGTTGATTTTACTTGCAATTATTGTCTTTACTCTTTCGCTTTCAGCCGAGACTCTCTCTCTTCAGGAGTGCATTGACCGTTCGCTTCAGGAGAGTGAGAAGATAAAAGCTCTCCAGGAGAGCGAAGAGGCTGCGAAAAGCGGCAAAAACGGCAGCATATTTTCATTTCTGCCGTCGGCTACTCTTGAAGCAGGCATTCAATGGCTGAAATACGACCCTGAAGGCGTTTCCGGGGTCGATCCGGCATCCGGGCAGAGTTACACTGTTCCTTTTCCTGACAAAAGCAGAACTCTGGGGATTACGGTCGTTCAGCCGATAACCCCGCTCTGGAGCGTCTCCTACGGTTACAAAAGCTTAGAGACAGCCGAAGACATTGCTAAGATACAGCGCGAGCTTTCGGAGGACCAGCTCAGACTCGAAGTGATGAACCTTTTCTACAACTACCAGCTCCTGAACGAAAGCATGGAGATCCTTAACGAAACCAAGGAACAGCTTCAGAAATACTACGAGCAGGCGAAAAACTTCTACGATGCAGGCGTTGTCGACAAGCGTTCGGTCCTCAAAATCGAAATCGAGATGGCAAAACTTGAACAGCAGATCCAGACTGTAACCGGAAACACCAACCTTATTAAAAGGAATATCGGCATCCTCATAAACAAACCTGCCAATTCCTTCGAGCTTGAAACGACCGAAGTAACGGAAAAAAATCTATCCGCCGATAATTCTAAGCTCGAAAAGATCATGCTTGACAACCGCCTTGAATACAAACTTATGGAAAAAAGTGAAAGCGTCTCCAAATATTCAGAAATGCTCGCGGTACAGCCGCTCATCCCGACTCTGGCTCTCGTCGGAGGCTACAAAAAGAACTGGGACGCGACCTCAAGCCAGCCGGAAGACACGCTCTTCATAGGCGGAACCCTTTCGTGGAGTTTCGGCTTCGACTGGGGAAAGACAGCTTTCGACATCAAGCAGCTGAAACATAAAAAGGTTCAGACGCAGCTTGAAAACGCAGCGACACGAAAACAGCTTTCACTCCAACTGACACAGCTTGAAAATGATGTAGAGATCAAAGCTATCGCTATTGAGATTTCAAAACGCGAGATTGAATCGGCTGAAGAAAACCTGAGGATCGAGGAAGACAAATACAAAGCAAAAATGACGACCGAGACAGATCTTCTGGCAGCATCGCTTTCGCTCAGAAGCGCAAAACTCGGTCTTCTCACCGCGATGTACGAACATGAAGTCGCACTTCACACGCTCGCCATCACGATAGGCACAGAATACGGCAGCATCACCGAAGGAGAATAGCATGAAGATCTCAACCGAGCAGAAAAAGGAGATCATTCTTCGGAATTTTGTCTCGCTCATGCAGCAGTACGGCATAGAAAAGGTTACCTTGAACGATGTCGCAGAAAAATCGGGGCTTACGAAATCGGCGCTTTACTATTACTTTAATTCGAAAGAAGCCCTCATCATTGCGACTTACAGGTATTTCCGCGACAAAATGAACGGAAAATGCGAGGCAATGATGAAAAAGGCTGTAAATCCTGCCGAAAAAATCAAAGCTTACTGCGATTTTTCGTTCTCAGTCGTGGCAAAAGACGATGAAATGCGCGCTCTTTTCGAATTTTCGGAAGATACAGCACGCGAAGTACAGAAATATGTCACGACGATCCCCGATCTTATCCGCGAAATCAAAATCGACCGCGACAGGGAGCTTGAGATACTTTGCGGGATGATCTCAGCATACTCCGGCAGAGAAAAGGACGACCCGCGTATCGTCAAAGTTGCCATAACGGTTTCCACTATGATTTCAGGATTTCTGATCATGCTTTTCAAAATAAGGAAAGAAGAGACTGTTTCGGCAACGGAAGGACCGAAGATGAAATTTTCGGGAGAAATCCTTGAAAAAACAACTAATGAAGAGTTTTCCGCCTTCATTATCAGCGGAATAGACGCTTTGATAAAAACGACATTTAAAGATAAAAATTAGTTTGGAGGAAACAATGAAATTCAATTTTAAGTTCGCAATCATTATGTTTCTCGTCATCACCCTTACTCTTCTATCTTCGGTGTCATGCAAAAGGAAACCGAAACTGGAAAAAGGCGAGGAGCTTTCACAGGCTGTAGTAATCACAAAGCCTGAAGTAAGAAAATTCTCGGAGACATTCAACAGTTCCTCTATCACCAAGGCTTTCAAAACGGCAACGATCACCCCGAAAGTTTCCGCCAACATAGTGAAGTTCCTTGTTCAGGAAGGCGATAAAGTCAAAGCAGGACAGGCTCTGGCTCAGCTTGACAAGACCGATTATCTGGTAGGCAAAAGAGCTGCTGAAGCCCAGGTCCAGGCTGCAGAAGCACAGGTCATGCAGGCAGAGGCAGCTTTTGAAAAAATGAGCAACGACTACGAACGTTACAAAAAACTCAAAAAGCAGGGTTCTATCTCTCAGAGCGACTTCGAATCGGTAGAATCAGGCTATAAGCAGACTGAAGCAGGACTTGCGGCAGCAAAATCACAGGTTGAAATGGCAAAAAGCTCGCTCAACAACTACAATAACCAGCTTGCCTACACCACGATAAAAGCTCCTTTCGACGGGTATATTTCGATGAAAAACGGCGAAATCGGCGAAATGGCGAGCCCTGCCCTTCCGATGTTCGAAATAGTTCAGACCGACAACCTCAAAGTCGACCTCTACATCAGCGAACTTGAGATTTACGGCATAACGAAGGATTCGACTGCCGAAATAACTTTTGACGCATATCCCGACAAGACCGAAACGGCGAAAGTGAACTACATCAACAGCAAGGTCGATTCGGCTACAAGCAGCGTCAAAGTTGAATTCGTTTTCAACAACAAGCAGCATACTTACAAGCCCGGAATGACTGTCCGCGCAAAGATAACACTGCCCGAAAGAGAGCATCTTGTAGTTCCGAGAAACTCGATCTTCACCCGTGACAACGAGGTCGGAACAATTTATGTCAAAACAGCAGAGAACAAGGTTTTCTCCAAGAACGTCACGATGGGCGGCTCTGTCGAAGGTTTTTCGATCATCAGAAACGGACTTGACGGAAACGAGGAGATCGTTGTCGGCGGCGGAAGACAGCTCGAGGAAGGACAGACTGTCACCGTCATTGAAACCAGAAATTAAGCGGAGGAAAAAATGAGTATTCCGCAAGTTGCAGTCAAACGACCGGTTCTGGTCATGGTCATATTTCTGATGATGACCCTTTTCGGTCTCTACTCGCTTACCGACCTTCCGATCGACCTCATGCCAGATATCGAGATCCCGTATATCTCGATCATCACGATCTATGAAGGCGCAGGCTCGGAAGAAGTCGAGGAAAAAATCACAAAAGTCCTTGAATCGGCACTTTCCTCGGTCGAAAACCTGAAAAACCTCCACAGCAAGTCGATGGAAAACCTCTCCACGGTAAGCTGTGAATTTGAATACGGTGTCGATCTTGCCGATGCAACGAACTCGATCCGAGACAAAATCAACATGGTGCGAAGCTACCTGCCCGACAATGTTGACGATCCGCGTATATTCAAAATCGATATGAGCATGATGCCTATTCTCTTCATGGCGATCACTTCCGAGGAAGAGGACATCCGCTTCCAGAAAGAGGTCATCGAGGACTTTGTCCAGAATCCTATCGAGCGAATCCCCGGCGTCGGTTCAGTAGCCCTTTTCAACGCGATGGAAAAACAGATAATCATCGCTGCCGACAAGCAGAAACTTGCCTCTTTAGGTCTTTCGGTCAGCGATATTTCGTCGGTCATCGCAGCAGAAAACCTCTCCGTTCCCGGCGGAAACATGCAGATAGGCTCTTTCGACTACACTCTCCGTGTTCCGGGTGAATACGAGGACATCGAGGAAGTTGCCGAAACCATCATCGCAAACACTCCGATAGGAATCATCAGGATCAAGGATGTCGCACGAGTCTTCTGGGGTGCCGACGACACGCGTCAGTTCGGTCTCAACAACGGAAAATACATGGTTTTCATGATGGTCCAGAAACAGTCGGGCGCAAACACTGTCGCCATTGCCGATGCCGTCAGAAAAAGAATAGAAGAAATGAACGGAAGACTTCCGAAAGGAATGCATATCGACATCATCCGCGACAACTCGGAATACATCATGAGCATGGTCGGCAACCTCACAGATTCAGTCCTCACCGCTATGATCTGCGTCATGCTCGTCGTTGTCTTCTTCCTGCGGAGGATCCGTTCGAGCCTCATCGTCATCCTTTCGATACCGGCTTCGATGATCATCGCGTTCGCATTCCTCTACGGATTCGGCTACACTCTGAACATGGTTTCGCTCATGTCTCTCTGCCTTGCCGTCGGTATGGTCGTCGACAACTCGATCGTTGTTCTTGACAACATCACGCGCTATCTGGAACAGGGAGAAACCAAAAAAGAGGCTGCTGTCAAAGGAGCGACCGAGGTCGGAAGCGCGATCGTCGCTTCGACTCTTACCACGATCGTTATTTTCGCTCCGCTCTTCTTTGTAAGCGGCATCATCAGCATATTCTTCAGCCAGCTTGCAGGCGTTATCATCCTCACTCTCACCGCATCGCTCATGTCAGCAATGCTTCTTACGCCGATGGTCTGCTCGAAGATCCTCCGCGAGGCAAAACACGACGAGAACGGCAGCATAATCGTTGAAGAGAAGCCGAAAAAGCAGAATATAATCTACCGCGCCGGCGAAAAATTCCTGACAACGGCAGAAAATCTATATTCGAAAGTTATCGCAGGAACTCTGCGCTTCAAAAAAACCACGATTGTTGTGGCCATACTGCTTTTCTTCGCCTCTTTGATGCTTGTTCCTGTCATCGGTATCGACTTCATGCCTGAAGATGACCAGGGTTCGCTCCAGATCGATATTGAGCTTCCTCAGGGAACAAGAATAGAAGAAACTTTGAAGGCAGCACAACATATCGAGCGTATCATCCGTGAGGAGATCCCGCTTGAGCACTTGACAAGAACATACGTCCGCGGCGGTTCCAACAACAGCGGTATGTCGCAGAAGATCGAAGGTACCAACACCGCAACGATCGGTGCCAAACTCATTTCGACGAACTACAGAACGACAACTGTCAGACAGTATGCAAAAAAGATCCGTGCCCGCATCACGACTGAGGTCGCCGGCATTGAAAAAGCCGATTTCCAGACAGGCGGCAACGGTATGGGTATGTCGGAAAAACCGGTCACGATCAAGCTCCTCAACAAGAGTTTCGAGAAAAACTCGCTCTATGCAGCAAAGCTCCAGAGCGAACTTCTCAAAATCCCCGGCCTCACCGACGTAACGAACGATGCCGACGTTCTGAAACCTGAGATCTCGATCAAAGTCGACCGTATCCGTGCAAGCAAGGTCGGGCTTAAAATGGCGCAGATAGCAATGGCTGTCAGATACTCGTTCTACGGTCAGACTGCTTCGGTCTACAGAGACAACGGACAGGAATACGACATTGTCGTAAAATATCAGAAAGGCGACCGCTCGAACATTGAGCAGCTCAAGGAAATGGAGCTCAAAACCCTGAACGGAACTGTCGTAAAACTCAAAGATGTCGCTGAAATCACCGACGGTCTTACTTCGCTCGTCGTAAACAGACTCAACCGTGAAAGAATGGTCACCGTTTCGGCCAACCTCGAGGACGATATCGCAGTCGGAAAAATTTACGACCAGGTCCAGCAGGCTTTCAAAAACATCGGCCTTCCGGCAGACATCGGCATTGAATACGGCGGCAACATGAAGCAGCAGCAGGATACGACAGGCGATCTGGTCGCGCTCCTTCTGCTCGGCGTAATCCTCGTCTTCCTCGTAATGGCGGCGCAGTTCGAATCGTTTGTTGACCCGTTCGTCATCCTCTTCTCGATCCCGTTCGGAATTTCAGGCGTTCTCGTCGGTCTTTTCATAATGGGAAAAACCCTTTCGATGCCTGCATTCCTCGGAATGATCATCCTTGTCGGTATCGTTGTAAACAACGCTATCGTTCTTATCGACTACATGAAGCAGATCAAAGAGCGAGATTCGCTTAAGACCGATGACGCACTCATCATCGCCGGAGGAAAACGTCTGAGACCTATTCTGATGACTGCTATGACCACCATTTTCGGCATGGTCCCGATGATGCTGATGTCAGGCGAAGGCTCGGCTATGTTCAGCCCGATGGGAACCGCCGTCGTTTTCGGTCTCACCGTTTCGACATTCATCACCCTTATCCTTGTCCCCAGCGTATATTCGCTTGTCGACAGCATCCTTGTAAAACTTCACCTGAGATAAGTTATTGTCATCGGTCGTCTCGCAAAACTGAAAAAACAATCTGGAATCCATATATCGCAATTCTAAAACTTGTTTTCGATTTATTTACAAGCTACAATGCTATGTTTAAATCGTTGTTAACGGAGTGAACATGGCAAAAACAGTGGTAAACCGCAAAAAAGCGGCTCAGGAATTTGCGGATAGATGGCGTGGCAAAGGCTACGAAAAGGGTGAAAGCCAAGTTTTCTGGATCGAATTGCTTTTGGACGTGTTCTGTGTTGAAAACATTAGTGATTTTATATTTTTTGAAGACAAAGTCCATCTTGATCACACGAGCTTTATTGATGCGTGGATCCCTTCTACCCATGTCTTGATCGAGCAGAAAAGCTGCGGAAAGAATCTGCGCAGACCGATAAAGCAGAGCGACAGCAGCTTTCTGACTCCCTTCCAGCAGGCAAAGAGGTACTCTTCGGAACTGCCCTATTCCAGCCGTCCGCGCTGGATCGTGACCTGCAATTTTCAGGAGTTTCTGATTTACGATATGGAAAAGCCTCAGGATGAGCCGGAGCAGATCCTGCTTGAGAATTTAGCTAAAGATTATGAACGTTTGCAGTTTTTAGTTGATTCAAAGAATACTTCGATTTCGCGTGAAGAACAGGTTTCTCTGAAAGCAGGCGAACTCGTAGGAAAGCTCTATGATGCGCTCATCAAGGAGTACATAAATCCCGATGAAAACAGCTTTAGAAGCCTGAATATCCTGTGTGTCAGGATAGTTTTCTGTCTTTATGCCGAAGACGCCGGACTTTTTGAGACGCGGACAAGCTTTGAAGAGTACGTAAAATCCTTCAACCTGCCAGATTTAAGAGATGGAATCCTTAAACTTTTCAAGGCTTTGGATACAAAACCGGAAAACCGTGACAAATATGACCTGAAATTAAAGGCATTTCCATATGTGAACGGAGGACTTTTCGCGGCCGAGGATATAGAAATTCCTAATTTTACTAAAGAAATCGTAGATATTTTAGTAGATCACTGTGCTCCTTTCGATTGGTCGGAAATTTCGCCCACGATTTTCGGAGCGGTTTTTGAATCGACTTTGAATCCTGAGACACGCAGAAAAGGCGGGATGCACTACACGAGTGTCGAAAATATTCACAAAGTGATCGATCCGCTGTTTCTGAGTGATTTGCGTGCAGAATTTTCCCAAATTGTAGAGCCGTTTCCTGAAACGGCTCATAAACCCCAAAACACGATTTTCGCTAAAGAGACGTTTCGGGAAACGTCTCTACGAAAACGCAAAAAACTGGAGCAATTCCAAAATAAAATAGCGTCATTAACATTCCTGGATCCTGCCTGCGGAAGCGGCAATTTCCTGACTGAAACGTATATTTCGCTCCGGCGGCTGGAAAATGAAATTCTCAAAATCATCTATGGAAAATTGGCATTCTTCGGTTATCAAGCCTCTCCCATAAAAGTGAAAATCTCGCAGTTTTACGGCATAGAAATCAACGATTTTGCTGTTACTGTCGCCAAAACAGCTCTTTGGATCGCCGAATCGCAAATGATGAAGGCGACAGAGGAAATTGTCGGAAAGGCCCTTGATTTTCTGCCGCTTTCGACAAGTGCGACAATTGTTGAAGGAAACGCACTCAGAATGGACTGGTCAACGCTTGAAGAGGAGAAGAATGAAAATTTTGTTTATACCGACAAACTTAATCTCTACAGAGTTGATGAAAAAGCGGTAGAAACTGCCGGCGAACCTGAAATTCCGTACGGAGCGCACTTTAAGGAACTGAATGTAGCCGCGAAAGAAGTTACTGAAAAGATATTCCCTGCAAAAGACGGCAACAAGCCTGTGATCTACGACTACATTATCGGAAATCCGCCGTTTTCGGGTTATGGAAAGCAAAACGAAAGCAACAAATTGGATACGCTTCATACTTATGTCGATGAAAACAGGAAACCCTACCGTAATGCAGGCAAAATTGACTATGTGGCAAACTGGTATTTCAAAGCGACGAAACTTATTCAAGGTAAAAAAACGAGGTGCGCTTTTGTATCGACAAACTCGATAACGCAGGGAGAGCAGGTCGCAAGTGTATGGAAACCTCTTTTTGAACGGTATGAACTTCAGATCGATTTTGCTTTCCGTAGTTTCAAATGGTATTCGGAAAGCACTGATATGGCTCATGTCCATTGCGTTATTATCGGATTTTCATGCCGAGGCGGGAGTGTAGAAAAGCAGTACTCGCAAACTTCGTGCGCGCCGAGAATTTTTAACGCTGACGGAACGGTTGTCGAAGCTAAAAACATCAATCCGTATCTGATGGATGCAGAGTCGGTTTGGATCATAAACAGATCAAAGCCTATTTGCGATGTTCCTCTCATGACTACCGGAAATCGTCCAGCTGACGGGGGACACCTGATTATAGAAGCAGACGAATACGAAGATTTTATAAAAAAAGAACCGGCAGCCAGAAAATGGATAAAAAATTTGACCGGATCCGAAGAGTATATAAACGGCGGGAAACGTTACTGTCTCTGGCTTGTCGGAGCAACTCCTGCTGAAGTCAAAGGGATGAAAGAGGTTTACAAGCGTGTGATGCTATGCCGGGAAGACAGACTGAACGGAGCTGAAGACAGGCAAAAATTAGCAGATACACCTGCTTTATTCAGAGAGATCAATAATCCTGAACAGTATCTTTTAATTCCGCGAGTATCCTCAGAGCGCAGAAAATATATTCCAATAGGTTTTTTGAATTCGAACACTATTCCGACAGATTCAGCAACCATTATAACTCATGCAGGATTGTATGAATTTGGCATTCTCACATCATCGGTTCACAATGCCTGGATGCGTGCTGTCTGCGGCAGATTGGAAAGCCGTTACCGTTATTCAAAGGATATTGTTTACAACAATTTTCCGTGGTGCGATCCGACAGAGGCGCAGAAAGCAAAAATTGAAAAAACAGCGCAGACAATTCTTGATGCGAGAGCCAAATATCCCGATTCGTCGCTTGCCGACCTTTACGATGAAACCACAATGCCGCCTGAATTGCGGAAAGCCCACAAGGAAAACGACAAGGCTGTTATGGCAGCATACGGTTTTGACCCGAAAATGAGTGAAGCAGAGATCGTTGCAAAGCTTTTCAGGATGTACAAAAAACTAACGGAAAAGAAATAAACTTAAAGTTTACCGCGCCTGAATTTTCTGCTAAAATCCTGCCGTTTATTTTTTTAGAGGCAAAAAATGGAAAAAATTTATCCGGTTCTTCTGCTGGTAGCGGCAAATATCCCTATGTGTTTCGCATGGTACTGGCATTTAAAGGGCGACAATGAAAAATCGCCGATCATTTTAGTAATCTTAATAAGTTGGAGTATAGCGCTCCTGGAATACAGCATTCAGGTCCCGGCAAACCGCATGGGCCACAAATACTACTCCGTCGGACAGCTCAAAGTTATGCAGGAAATCATAACGATGGTTGTTTTCGCCTTTTTCTCGCTTTTCTACATGAAGGAAAAGCCGACTCTGGATTTTCTCTATGCCGGGTTGTGCCTTGTCGGAGCTGCATTTTTCATGTTCAGGCACGCTCTTTGATCGAATTGGGTTGACCAAATAAAAATCACGGCTATATTTACCTGTTTTTTTGGAGGTTTTTATTATGAAAAAGAAAAAATTACTTTTTGCTGTTTCAATAGTTGCCGCACTCATGGCTGTAGCCGGCGGGATCTATCTGACAAAACAGAAACAGAGCCTTGAGAAACCTGCCAGGAAGGTTGAAGAGATCAAAAACGACGGTCCGCGGCAACAGGTAAAGGGGGATAACAGCAAGAAGCTCTACATCAAAAAAGATCTTATAAACAAAGGGCTTCTCAGAAAATCCATTAAAATGCGCAAAGACAACAACATGCCTCAGAAAGATGAATCCGGCAAAACCTGCAGTGACTACTAGCCGGACACTTTAGCTGTTTTCAGACAGAAAATTTCCGAAATTTTATAGGATCAGTATTGGTTAGAACGGCAGATCGTGGTCGTCGTCATCGAAATCGGGAGCCTTTGAATTGTCTCCCTTTGCAGAACCGTTAGGCGCAGATTCGTAAACGCGCTCGCCGGCGACATCTCCGCCACCATCCTTGGTATCAAGGAAGTTTACGGAGCTTGCGACTATCTCGGTCGAAGACTTCTGGGCACCGTCCTTGTCTGTGTAGGAGCGAGTCTGGATCTTTCCCTCGACATAGACAAGCGAACCCTTTTTGAGATAGCGGGCAATGTTTTCTGCCTGACCGCCGAAAACAACGATCCTGTGCCATTCAGTCTTTTCCTCGACCGAATCGCCCTTTTTTATGCGCTCTGATGTAGCCATCGTGAAGCGGCAGACGGGAAGTTCGGAGCTTGTGTATCTCTTCTCAGGATCGCGTCCGAGCCTGCCGATAAGCATAACTTTGTTCAAACTTGTTGTCATCGCACACCTATATCATAGTTTTCTGTTGTTCCTGAATCTGCTCTCCACGGACAGCAGCCAGCATCATGTTGGCATTCTGGTTAAGGTTTGCCTCAACACCCTTGGCGTCATTGTTGAAACGATACCTGGTGTTGCCGTTGATGATTTCAAGCATACCTTCCATGAATCTTGTGATCGGTTTGCTGTTGATCTCGTCGAAGATGTAAATGCAGACAAATGTTGCAAAAAGTGCAAGGCATACGATCAGGATGAATGTGCGGTGCTTTGCCTCTATCGGAGCCAGCAGCTCATCCTTCGAAACCATAACAGCGTAGAAGTAAGGCTTTTTGCCGCTCAGCGACGGATAACGCGCAATGCTGACAAGGTAAGTTCCGTCCTTGAACTCGATTTCGGTGCTGTCGTAAGGCTTGTTGTCCTCTTCGATTGCATCGGTAAGAGCCGGCATCGTGGTGATAAAGTTCTTAAGCTCTTCGTGAAGGCTTGTCGGAAGCGTGCTGCCGAGAACCGTCGTATGGTCGAAGAGAGCGAACTTGTACTGACCGCCGTAAATCGCATCGCTGAAGAGTGCCGTATTTGAAGTTCTTGCGCTGTTTGTATCCATTACATCAGCCGAGAAATAGACGCCGATAACCTCTCCGTTTGAGATCATCGGAGCTGCCGCGACCAGGTAGGTCTTGTCCTTGATTCTGACGATGTCACGGTTCGAACGTCCGTTGAGGGCATTCTCGAAAAGCATCTCATCGCCGAGGTTGATGCCTCTGAAGAGACCGTCGTTATCCTTCGCGACGATGTTTCCCTTTTTGTCCGCTACGAAAACAGTGTTTCCGTCGTCGAAAAGCTCATACATGACATTGAGCTCGGTCTCGAGGTTGTTGATAAAATTCTGAGCTTCCGGGTTCATCTGGACACCGTTGGCGAACGAGTCAAGAACGTTTGCGCTTACAGCTTCCCATTTCGCAGGGTTGAAAGCTTCCAAAAGCTTTACGCTTTTTGCATTTGTTTCGGTTCTGCGAACCTTTGTAAACTTGCCGTACTCAGCGATCTGGTTGTAGACCAGCACTGACTGAGAGATCGATTTTGTTGCTGTCGAAACAGCATTCTCCTTGAGTTGCTCGACAAAGAAACAGTCGGCAGTGAAAAAGATTACCGCTGTAAGAATGAATGTCAGAACGAAAAGCTTTAATTTCATAACTCCTCCTGATTTAAAACAACGACATATCGTCCGTGAATTTTATACTCACCTTTGCATACAATTGAAACCGCTTTAGACAACAAAATGTGTTCCTGCTCAAGGATCCTTGCCCTGAAAGTCTCATCAGTATCGTCATTCTTTCTGAAAACCGGCTGCTGAATGATGATCGGACCGCCGTCAAGCGTGCTGTCGACGAAGTGAACAGTGCAACCGGAGACTTTCACGCCGTATTCAAACGCCTGAGACTGCGCGTTGACACCCTTGAAAGAGGGCAGAAGCGAAGGATGGATGTTGATGATCTTACCATGGAAGCCCCCAAGGAAACGTTCCCCGAGCACCTTCATAAAGCCGGCAAGAACCAGCAAGCCGACGTTGTAAGGCTCGATCGTCTTCAGCATTTCAGCCTCGTAGTCTTCGCGTGTCTGCTCCTTGCGTTTGGGCAGAACAATGGTTTTTATCCCCAGAGCCTCGGCCTTCTGAAGACCGGGCGCATTCCGCTTGTCGGAGAGGACAAAACTTATCTCGTCTACTCCTTCAAGCCTTTTTTCCAAAAAGTTTCGGCAGACGGCAACCATGTTGGTTCCGGTGCCGGAGATAAAAATCCCTATCTTCAACTACATTCTCTCTTCAATAAATTCAATAATTTCGCCCTTTACAGGAGTCCTTTCCGGACCCTTTCCGTCAGCGCTGAAGGTATAAACCATGCTCTTTCCTTCACCGAATTTCATGCGGTATTGGATCTTCTGACGTGCAAGCGGTACCATTCTGATAAGCGGCGGTTCAATACCGAGACCGTCTGCGTTTGCCGCCAGAGTCAGCATACAGCCCTCTCCGTAAACTCTGAAAAAAGCCTCCTCGATATTGAGACGGCACATTACATCGTTTTCCCGTACATATTCATTGATTTTCTGAGAAATGATCTCAGGAGCATAGCAGGATTTACCCTTTTCCGATTCGTCGGGCAGTATCAGCTGATAGGAGGTCGGACAAAGGATTTTGCTGTCCACAGCCTTCTGTTTGAAATAGATCGGGATCCCCGTAGGAACATTGCAGCTCTTTTCGCAGTTTTCTATAAGCTTGTTGTCTATCGACTGGAAAATCTCGACGAGCCCTGCCGTCTGCTTGATATCGACCCTTGCCACGTCGCCTTCGCCGATGGTTATGGTCCCGTCGTGCAGAAGCCCCTGCTTGAAGTTGGTGGTATAGGGCTTGGTCGTTTCAAGATTAGTGTACTCAATGGATTTGAAATCGATCGAAACCGTGTGTCTGCCGCCTGTGATCGACCTGACCAATATACAGTTCGGATCTTTTGATATCGGACCGAACTTCGTATGATCGACACCGTCGACAAGAACTTTGAAGTTGCGGATATAGATATCGCGGTCGCCGACACGTTTGTACCCATTTTTTTCCGCCTCCGCTGCGTTTGTCGTCGAGACAACGAAAGGTGCGCCGTCTTTTTCCAGACAAACCTTCAATGCCGAAAGAGGAGCTGCCGCAAACAGGTCTGCCGACACGATCCAAGCAAAAAATATCAACCAAATCAAAGGCTTACGCATTGTTAAAACTAACCTCGCTTTACATTAGTCCATCACAAAAAAAATAACCGGTGTATTATAATGTTGAATACATTTTTGTAAACAAAACGAATGCTCCAGACTGATTTATTTTAAAAATTCGCTCCGTCAATAGATATTTCCGACGAGACCGACGCACTTTTTGACCTCCTTTATGGTCTCGATCGCGACCTCGCGCGCCTTTTCGCTGCCGCTGGTCAGGACACCTCTTACATAATCGGGGTTCTTTGCCAGCTCCTCGCGTTTTTTACGCATCGGGTCAAAAAATTCGTGGACCGCGGCAAGAAGCGCCTTTTTTGCGTGACCGTAGCCGTAACCGCCGGCTCTTAGTTTGTCTGCCATCTCCTCGACCTGATCTTTCGGCGCAATAAGCCTGAAGATCTTGAAGACATTGCAGAGCTCAGGATCTTTCGGCTCCTCAAGCGGCGTGGAGTCCGTAACGATCCCCATGATCTGCTTCTTCAGTTCGGCATCAGCCGCAAACATCTCGATGGTGTTTCCGTAGCTTTTGGACATCTTCTGTCCGTCGGTTCCCGGCACAACCGCGACATTGTCGGCGATGAAAGGCTCCGGGATAACGAAAAGGTCGCGCTGATAGTGGAAATTGAAGGCTCCCGCGATGTCTCTTGCGATCTCCACATGCTGTTTCTGATCCTTTCCGACAGGCACTACATCCGACTTGTAGAGCAGGATGTCCGCCGCCATCAGCAGAGGATAGTAAAAAAGTCCGACGTTGATGACCTCGTTTTTCTCGGTCTTCTCCTTATAGCTGTGAGCGCGCTGCATAAGCCCCATCGGCGTGTAGTTACCGAGAATGAACGCCAGCTCCGTCACCTCCGGCACCTGAGACTGCAGAAAGATCGTGCTCTTTTCAGGGTCAAGTCCGAATGCAAGGTAGTCCAGCAGGATGTTCCAGGTATTCTCCTCCAGTTTTTTAGGGTCCGGAAGCGTGTTGAGCGTATGATAATCCGCTACGAAGTAAAATCCGTCGTAGTTTTTCTGCTGCATGATCTCGAACTGGCGCGCCGCGCCGAAGTAGTTGCCGAGATGCAGAGTCCCGGTCGGTTTTATTCCGGATAATGATCTCATGATTTTCTCCTAGCCGCCTACTGACGGTTCCCAGATAAGGTTTATTGAAAATGTATAGTACTTCTTCTCGTTATACATGAAGTTCGCGTATACCGCCCCGAGCATCTGCTTGTAAAATCCGACAAAGATCGTCTTTGTCGTCGTGAACCAGCTCATCTCCTTGACAAACGCGATGTTGTTAAACCCCAGACCGGTCCTGAACCAGGCGTGGCGGAACTCGATACCGGTATAGAAATCGAAGCCCTTCATCGTCGTCCTGGGATTCGGATAAGCCTCGTTCTTCTGCTGAAGGTGGTACTGCCAGCCGTTGTTGATGTAAATCATATTTTTGATGTTCACCTCGACGTTCCAGCTGAGCTTGCGCGGGACATCCTTTCCGGCGAAAGTCCAGACATCGAGCGCCGCAAAGCCGAGATAGACAAAACCAAGAATATTTCCTGTAATGCCGATATCAAACGAGTGGGAATTGAAATTCCTGATCTGACGCGGTGCGAAATCGCCTATATAGTTGTTCATGTTGATCCCGCCGTAGATAAATCCCGGCCAGATCGGAAAAGCGAAGTTGGTTTTGATGTGGTGGAGCCCGGCGTTGTACGAATACAAAATACCGCCGCCTACGACCGTCGTCTTTGAATCGTTCACCGAAACCGACATTGCGTCCAGATACTGGTAGATCGCCGAAATCGAAAATAGTTTCTCGAGCATCGTCGCCGCCGGATTCATCACGAAACCAGAGTTGTAGCTCAGCAGGGCGCCGCAGCCTTTTCCGCAGTTCTGGACATCGATCGCATGACGCAGCTCGCGGGAACGGTTGCCCCACGATGTGTCCGTTACCTTTGCGAGCGGATCGTTGCCGTCGTTGAAATATTCACCGCCGGAAGCCGTAAAAACCGCAAAAACTACAAATATGAAAAGAAAAATTGGCTTTATTCTCATTTTACCTCCGTAAACCGCCTTCAGAAAAGCTCTTTACCCTGATCTTCACGCCCGTCAAAAACCTGAAGACCGAGAGTGATACCTGTTCGCGGGAACCGCTGTCCGCCCCGCCGTAAATTATCGTTATCCTCGCCGCGTCAGCCGGAACAAGCCTGAAAGTCGAATCGACCGGCACCCATCCGGTATCGCCCAAAGCCTCGTTCCAGTTGTGGAAGAAGAACTCTCCGTCCGGCGTCATGACCAGGCCGTAAACCATCTTTACCGGCACCCCCAGAGCCCGCATCAGCGCAGCGAAAAGCGTTGAATGTTCAGTGCAGTCGCCGCTTTTTTTCCGGAGCACCTCGCTTGCCGAAAGGTTGCTGTGATCGTAGTTTTTGTTCGAAATATAGCGGCTGACGAACTTTGCGACCCGATCTATCTTTTCATCCCTTCCGACAGCGTTTCCAGCGACTTTTTTTGCTGTTTTGATTATCTCCGGGTCGCTGCTGTCCTCGTAAAGGTTCGACATCGTGTCCTCTTTTTTCGGCGCGTCCAGGCAGTCCTGACGAGTCGTATCGACAGTTATCTCTCCCGTCGTTACGTTCTTCTTCTGGAAACAAGTGTCCGGGATCGTTGAAAAATTATCGCTTTCGACATGGTAGACGACCTTTCCTGCCTTTCTCGGCTCGGCAATAAAAAGACCGAGGTTCCTGTTTTTCGATTTTTCGAGGATATCGGGGACTGAAGACGAGACCGCGGTACCGTCCGGAACCGCCGCACCTTTTCTCCGGTAAACCAGAAGACCGTTCTGGACCTCTGACTTCATCACTTTACCGTTTACAAGAGTGTAGCGCATCGGGATACCCTGATAGATGAGCGTTGCAACGACCGAACCGTCGCCCGCCTTCTGACCTGAGTAGCTGATCTCCGACTCGCGGAGACTCTCCTCCGAGATGACTTTCGCCCGTCCGCCCTTCAAAAAATCCTCTTCACGGAGTTTTTTGAAAATCAGGCTGAAAAAAGTGGCATCGCTGCTCAGCCGGACCGACGATTTTTCACTCTTCGAGCCCCTGACGATCTCCGTGCTGAAAAGGCCGCCGTTGTTCACACCGCGGAGAGTTTCGTTCGACGACATGTCGCGCACGACTGATTCGATCCGCTTCGGTTCAAAGGTCACGCAGTCCGCGGAGAGCTTTGTCGTGGTCGTCATCTCGACAGCACCCGCGCCCCTGACGATCTTCATCGTCGCCCGGGAGAGAAGCTCGAGCTCGCAGCTGCCGTCAGGTCCCCTCTTTTCGTTCCATGTGTCAACGCTTTCGCCGATCTCTCCGCCAAGCATATAGATAGTGAAGACATCCTCCTCCGCAACGACGTTAAGCATTAGAAACAAAAATAAAATCAGGATGTTGAATCTTCGCATCTATACCTCGGAAAGTTTCATGAAGGTAACCAGCTTTGAATAAAGTGTCAAGTCTATTCCGGAATTGATTATCTCCGCAAGTGTCCGGTTTTTTTGGACCCATAGCGGCGACAGAAGCGATTTTGTCAGCACGATCGGACGCAGGCCGTGCGAAAGATGGCTGAAAAAACGCTGCGACGACCAGGTCAGGACAGTCGTTCCGGCCGGCACTTCAGAAAAATCGTCAATATTTCTGCCGCGTTCTCCAAGAAATCTGCCAAATTCAAAGGCTCGCTTGTGAAGTGTATAGAAATCCTGTACCGGCGGGTTGTAGATCATCACCTTTTCGTGGCGCTCCCCGTCAGTGAGTGAACTGTAGAACCGGATGATGTTCCTGGTCAGCTGCAGGGGCGACCTGAAAAGGCCGACATACTTGAACGGGATCGCGTCCGGCGGGACATCAAGCGCAAGGATCCCGTTAAATTCCGGATAGTTGAGCTCGGCAGGCTCAGGATTTTCCTTGAAAAGCGCGTCGCACTCGAAAAACGAAGCCTCGTGAAAACCGATGTCAAGAGCGCCCTTGACGACAAAAATCGAATCCGTTTCGTTGAGGTGACCGAAGCTGAAAAAGGGTTTGCCGGACTTAAAAAAGAGCTTTTTCAGATAAAAATATTCAGCGCTTGCATCGCACTCGATGTAGACCTGGCCGGAATCCTCCACCTTCGAATAGATCTCGTCCAGGAAGGATTTCTGGAGCGAAAGCAGGACCAGCTGCTCCTTCTTGTCATCCCTCAGATAGCCCTTTTCGAGCGTTCCGAGAGCCGGCTTTTCAAACAAAAAATAGTCCAGGATATCGTCGGGACGTTTGCAGCGCCTGACCTGGCGAAGTTTCGGTTTCAGACCGCGTTTTTTTAGCGCCGACGCGACCTTGCCGGCTGCCGCCTTATCGGTAAAATATACGATATTTATAGTATTATTCATAACTTACTATTTTCAGCAAAACAAACATTATTCCCGCAGTAAAGTAAGCGATGCGGTAAAATTTCCTCTCGGCAAGGTACTTCCGCTGGACTTGTTCCCTGCCGAAACAGAGAAACCTGAAAGCGATATGGCAGACTCCGGCGGCAGCAAAAAAAGCTGCTGAAGCCGGAACCACACCGGTCAGAAGCAACACACCGAGGTAAAGCGTCGAAAAGCAGGTCACGGCAAGCGAGAGGATCTCCCAGTTTCTCCTTCCGAATGTGACTGCGCCGGTCTTTATCCCCGTCTTTTTATCCGAATCGTAGTCGATCAGCTCATGGTTCAGATGCCCCGCGGCAAAGAGCAGCGCAAAATAGATCGAAGCAAAAACCGCTCCGGCATCGATCTTTCTGATGACGATGTACCCCATCAGAAAGTGAAGGATCTCGCCCGCAAAGTGCAGAAAAGTTCCGAGCAGAGGCCGGTACTTGAAACCGGTTTTCGGAAAAGAATAGAGCGTCCAGACAGCCATACTGACAGCGGCCATCCCGAGCAGAACGGGGTTGATACAAAAAAAGCAGACAAACGAAATCAGAAGTGAAATAAGCAAATTGACGATAAAACTCCGCTTTTTCCCGGAAAGATCCGCAAGCCTTTCGTTTTCGGAATCCTCTCCGATCCCGCAGAGCCCGTTGCAGGCATAAATCGCCGTAAAAAGGGCAAAGACAGCGATGACAAAAAGGAGCGGTTTGCGTGAAACCAGCTGCACAGGGTCGTCGAAGGCAAAGAGCAGACCTATGACCGGAAATCCCAGCATAACCGCGACCTCTACCAGACGGGCCGATTTGAAAAATGCAGAAAGTTTACTCACACTACCCCCTTTGTACGCGTGAACTATACAGAATAACCGCAATTTTGAAAGTAAAGTAGAGAAAAGAGGGCTAAAAATTTCGCCTCAGCAGCGCTCCGAAAAGGATATCGCGCTCGTGAAACGGGGCTACCCGGTAAAAATCGCCCTCAACGACATCCGAAAATTCCGTGCCGGCCGGAAGATTGCATTTCAGTCTTTCAGCCGCCGGGAGAAGCTCAAACCCGGGATTTTCCTTAAGAAAACGTTCGATCACTCGTTCGTTCTCATCCTCAAGGAAACTGCAGGTGGCGTAAATCAGCTCGCCTTTTGCCGCAACGAGCTTCGAAAATCCGGTCAGAAGTTCAAGCTGCAGCCTGCCGAGTTCCGCAACAGATCCGGCAGAAATATGCCACCTGTCCGCGGGATTCCGTCTGATTACCCCGCTCCCGCTGCAGGGAGCATCGACCAGGACGGTGTCAAACTTCAGCTTTTCGACCGACGCAAACGGTTTTGCCGCAATATCGGCTCCGGCGCGTGCAGCTCTCGATTCGATCTCGTCAAAAAGAAAGGTCCGGTTGTCGGAGGCGGTGATCTTTATCCCCGGAAAGAGCGACGCTACAGCCAGCGACTTTCCTCCGCCGCCCGCACATGCATCAAAAAAATTTCCGGTTTTCGGGTTTACAAGGAGGGCAACAAGCTGACTCGACTCATCCTGGAGCTCGATAAGACCTTCATTGTAACACGCTGAATTTTTTAAGCTTTTCTGCGTCTGATCCAAAATCAGGCCGCACGGCGAGAGCGGGCTTTGAACGCTGGAGAAGCCTTCGCTCTCAAGCATCCGCATCACCTCCACGACAGAAGTTTTTGCAATATTTACGCGGATATGCACCGCTGGCTTCGAGTTGAACCACAAAAATGCGCTCTCCCCGAAGCGCGACTCGATCCTTTCAGCCAGAAACTGCGGGAACGAGCGGTTGAAAAGAGCATCGAACTCACCCGATCCATTGAGCTTTTCGATTCTGGCACTCAAACTTTCATCAAGCTCGTTCTCGTAAAATTTAGCAATTATTTCGGCAAGTTCATCAGATCCGCCGGCCAGCCGGTCGAAAAAGAGCCTGTGTCTCTGATAAAAGAAAAAGCGGTCTCCGAGCCAGACTCTGTCACGCTTTCCGATCCGTCTTTCACTGCAAAAAGACTTTAAAAAGAGATCTGCCTTCCGAGACGGGTCAAAAAGACGCACTGCATCGTTCAAATTATCCTTCAGAAAGCGATTGAATCTCATAAATGTCCGCGATTTATAAAAAAATGGCGACCTTTGGGGGGCTCGAACCCCCGTTACCGGCGTGAAAGGCCGATGTCCTAACCACTAGACGAAAAGGTCGCACAAAAAAGACTGAATGGTGGGTCGGGCGGGACTCGGACCCGCGACCCCCTGATTAAAAGTCAGATGCTCTTCCATCTGAGCTACCGACCCATTCAGAGAAAATCAATTTATAAAAAACAAAAAAGCGGCGGTTTATTTACTTGTGAAAATGCCGTTGTCAACTTTTTTACCCCGTTTTTTTTACTTTTTAAGGTTTGACGCTATCTTTATGCGTTCTGAAAGCTGCTCTGCAGAGACAAATTTTGGGGGAAGAGCTATGGCAAAGGAAAAAATTTCGTGGACAAAGGCAATTCTGATGCATGTTTCGCTGATCGTTATCTGCGGGATCGTTCTCTATCCGGTGCTCTGGGTCATAAAAATGGCGCTGAGCCCGAGCCAGGGCTTTTCGCTCTCGGCGAATCCCTTCCCGACAGAATTTTATCTCGGAAATTTCAAGGATGTCATCTTCACCAAAGACTCGGCCGGAGGCTGGCTCTTCGGCAGACAGTTCCTGAACAGCGTCGTCATTTCGGCTGCGACGACACTTCTCGGGATAACCCTTGCGACCACTGCAGGCTACGCCTTTTCGCGATTTGAATTTCCAGGCAAAAAGCTCGGGATGAAGATGTTCCTCGTCAGCCAGATGTTCCCCGGCGTCGTCATGGCGATCCCGCTCTACATCCTTCTCGACAAGCTCGGACTCCTCAACAGCATCGCAGGTCTCGTGCTGGTCTACTCGACCACGGCGATCCCCTTCTGCGTCTGGATGCTTAAGGGTTACTTCGACACGATCCCGAAGGATCTTGAAGAGGCTGCGCTGATCGACGGCGCGACCCAGTGGATGATCTTCTACAAAATTATCATGCCGCTCGCAAAGCCCGCGATCGTCGTTACTGCGCTCTTCAGCTTCATGACGGCCTGGAACGAATTCATTCTGGCGGCGACATTTCTCGGCAACGAGCGCGCCTTCACGCTCCCGGTAACGCTCCAGAACTACGTCGGAAGCTTCTCTACCGAGTGGGGCCACTTCGCGGCAGGAGCGATAATCGTCTCGCTTCCGGTCATGATTTTGTTCTTCGTCCTGCAGAAAAATCTCATCGGCGGACTCACTGCCGGCGGCGTAAAGGGCTGATTCAAAAGTCCGGCTTTTTGACAATCCGCACTCTGAAAACTATAATCACCGCATTTGGGAGGTTGGCTATGAAAAAATTCTTCCTATCCTTATTAATTTTATCTTTTACATTTATTGTTTCGGCAGATGCCGCAAACGAAAAACTGCTCGCTTCCAAGACCCAGGCGCTTGCAATCGGCGAGTTGTCGCTTGCCTATCGTCTGGTCACGCTCTCGATGAGCCTTGCGGCAGCCAAAGCCGTCGATCCCGACTACACCGACGCGATCCTGAAGGAGGTCGAGTCCACCCTGAAAAACGGGAAACAGATCCAGCAGCTGAAAAACACGACTCCGGACGCAATGAGCAAAAAGATCTACGATGTGACGGATCTCCTTCTCGGATGCTCGAGAAACGTTAAGATCTTTTCGCGTTCGCAGACTCCGGCAAACATGAGCTCAGTCAAAAAGTGCATTGACGAATCACTTCAAAAGATAGATGAACTAAACAATTCGTTCAACCTGGTAAACGCACTGAACAATAGTGAGGCAAAATGAAAAAAGTTATGATCATCATGGGCAGCGACTCCGACTGGGGCATTATGAAAAAGGCTGTCTCCACCCTGAAAGAATTCGGTATCGACTTTGAGGTCCATGTCAGCTCGGCGCACAGAAGTCCGGCAAAAACCATTGAACTTGTTAAAAAATTTGACGGGACCTGCTTTATCGTCGGTGCCGGTGCCGCGGCTCACCTTGCAGGAGTCGTTGCCGGTCACACAATAAAACCAGTGATCGCTATCCCGATCGATTCCGGTTCCCTTCACGGTGTCGATTCGCTCTACGCAACAGTCCAGATGCCCTCCGGCGTTCCGGTTGCCTGCATGGCTATCGACGGAGCTAAAAACGCGGCCCTCTTCGCGGCTCAGATCATTGCCGCCTCCGATGAAGAGACTGCCAAAAAGCTCTCCGCCTACAAAACGCGGATGATTGAGGAAATAGAGAAAAAAGACCAAAAAATTCAAGATCTTATCAGCGAGGTTTAGTATGGATATTTTTTCGGTTGAAGAGGCTGCTTTTAACGCGAACAAGGGTCAGATTGTCGCGTATCCGACCGAAACGGTCTACGGTTTGGGAACAATTATCTACGAGCAGGATGCGATCCTCAGGATCAAGCAGATCAAGGGGATCCGCCCGGACAAGCCGCTTTCGGTCTTAATTTCCAACAACAACCGTGCAAAGATGCTTGACGAGCTCATTGACGGATTCCTTCCGGTTGCACAGAGACTCGCCAAGTTTTTCTGGCCGGGGCCTATGACGATCGTCCACAAATGCAAGTCAAAACTCCCCGATGTCATCACCGGCGGAACGGGCTTTGTCGGCATCCGCTGCTCGCCCTACCCCTTCATCAACACCTTCATCGACCTCGTCGGACACCCGATCATCAGCACGAGCGCCAACCTCACGGGGAAACCGCCGGCAACGAACTACAGCGAGATTTTCTCGACATTCGACGGACTTATCGACGGTGTTTTGATCTGCGACGATTCTATTTCCATCGAGCATCAGGCAAAGCCGACAAACCTTCCCTCAACGATCGTGAAGGTCGACCACCACAACATCGAGATCCTCCGCGAAGGCGCGATCAAAAAAGAAGATATTCTGAGAAAAGTCCTTTAATTATATGGATAAAGCGACCTCACGAAATAGGATTTTCAGCGAAGACACACTCCTTCGGCAAAGCATCACAGGCTATCGCTTTACCTCGGATTCGATGCTTCTGTCGTGGTTTACGGCTCTGAATGCCCCGGAGTCATGTTCCCGCGCTCTCGAGATCGGCTCCGGCACAGGCGTTGTCTCGATAGTTCTGAAACGCCGCGGATTCAAGGCGTCTGTCGACTGCATAGAGATCCAGAACTCGCTCTTCGAGCTGCTCGAGGAGAATATCAGGGAGAACTCGCTTTCGGAGTCACTCACTCCGGTCCTTGCCGATTTTTCTCTTTTCTGCAACGAGAAACACCCGAAATACGACCTTGTTTTCACAAATCCGCCATACCATCAAAAGACAAACGGCAGAGTTGCCGATGATCCGGAAAAGGCGATCGCAAAACACGAGATCTGCGGCAGTCTGGAGAGCTTTATGGCAGATGCCGCAAAGATCCTGAGGGTCGACGGCCGATTCATGCTCGTCTATCCGGCAGAGCGGCTCCAGTATGCTCTGACTTCGGCTTCAAAGCACGGCTATCATCTTAAGAATATTATCTTTTTCCGTGAAACAGCAAAGAGCGCGCCCTCGACATTCACCGCAGATTTTGTCTTCAATCCGAAGAAGGAAAACAGCTATGCGGCCAAAAGCGGCATTGTCACGCTTCGCACCGAAAACGGAGAATATTCAGAGACAGGAGAAGAAATAATGCACGAAATCCGTGGGGAAAGTTAAATTGTCTGCCTTTCCGCCATCAATAAAAGAGTTCGTCAATTTTGACAAGCCGGAGAGCGGGGGGATCTTCTTCTTTTCGACTCCGGAGCGCTACATCTTCAAGTGCTTTAAAACCGAACTGCGTGAAATCGCAGCCAAAAGCGGAGGCGAAGAACTCTACTGCTTCGACCCGGACGACCAGCAGAACGCGGTTTCCGAGGCTATCGGCGCAGCACGGGAGATATCCTTTTTCGGCACAGGCAAGGTCGTACTCCTGAACCTCCCGGAAAAGCTGGCTGAGAGCGACCAGAAGGCGCTGGATTCCTACATCGACCGGAGCGAATTTGCCAACTACCTTATCGTCTTCATCACCTCGATCGACAAGCGCTCGAAATTCTACAAGAGGCTTCAAAAGCTGAACAAAAACTACTTTGAAGTCGAGCCGCCCACGACCGCCGAACTGAAGGGATTCATCAAAAAATCGCTCTCGCCAATAACCGCAGACGACGAGATCTACAATTTTTTTCTCAATTCGCCCAACCGCGACATGTTCTATATATCGAATGAAATCGACAAGTTGCGTCTTTACGCTGAGAGCCGTGGCAAGCAGAGCGTCTCCTACTCCGAGGCAGATGCCCTTCTAAACGAGCTGAGCGAGCAGAAGATCTTCAAGATACTCGATTTTCTGATCAGAAAACAGATCTCCCAGGCGATCAGGCTCTACCGGGAGACGATCATTCTTGAGACTGAGCAGCGGGTCAACTCCGTGATGCTTTCGATGTTCTTCAAGCACTTTGAGGCGCTCCTGGCAGGCAAAATCATGAACAACGAAGGCCGTCAGGGCGATTTTTTCTCCTACATGCAGGAAAAACGCATTTTTTACATGCGGAACAACGCTATGGCAGTTGTCGATTCATACAAAAACCGAGAAATAACAAACGCGCTTTCCAGGCTCTCGCAGATCGAAACGGGAATGAAGGGAGCTGAAAACGCAAAGCTCACCTCGACGACCGAAGAGATAGAAATCTTTATGGCCGAGTTTTTCAGATAAAAAAATATCAAAAATCTTCCACTTGGGCATTATACGCCCAACCTCATCTGTAAAATGCGGCCGATTTTTGATGATTAGGGAGGAAAAATGTCAAATCTTGAGAGAGTTGTCTACATCAACCACGCGATCAAAACCAAAGGTTTCGTCACAAGGAAGGAGGTTTCAGACCGTTTTGAGGTGCATATCGACACGGTGAAGCGCGATATCGAGTATATGCGCGATTTCCTTTCGGCGCCGATAAAATACAGGCAGAGCGTCGGCGGATATGTCTATGAAACACCGTTCGACATGCTTTTCGATTCGCTTGAGGACGCAGTTCTTTACTATATTTTCGTCAAGCGTCTGAGCGACTCCTTCAAACTCAACGGACTATCATATATCCCTGTGATTTCACAGGATATTTTGGCGAATATCGCAACCTACATTCCGGCGAATTTCGACGAGATAATGGACAACATTTCTTACGATTCTTCGGATGTCGACAGCATGGATCTCAAGGATTTCAGGAACATTCTCGAATCTTTTATGATGAAACGCTGCGTCGAGATCTCGTACATCAACGCCGACGGCGAAGAGAGCACCCGCGTTGTCGAGCCCCTGAAGCTGATGAACTACCTCGGGAAGTGGTATCTCATCGCCTTCTGCCGAAAAAGAAAGGCTCTGCGCGTCTTTCTGGTCTCGCGTTTTACATCGAGCAGGCTCACCGATAGCGCTTTTGAATATCCAGTCACGCGGAAAGAGCTTGAGAGATATATCGACGGCTCCTTCGGAATGTTCAAGTCCGAAACAAGTACTGAAGCGGTGATCCGCGTTTTTGAACCGGCATACTACTATGTCAGAAACCAGATCTGGCACAAAAACCAGAAGGTCAACGACTGCGTCATCGACGGGAAAAAATGCCTCGAGATAACACTTCCGGTCGGCGACCGCGACAAGGAGATCCTGGCAAGAGTCCTCTCTTATTCGCCTGACAGCGAGATCGTCTCTCCGCCACAGCTTCGTGAAAAATGGCTCGAAAGGATCAGAACGCTCTATAAAAAGTTCTGCAAGAAATAGGAGTTCGCAATGACTGAAAGCAAAATCCCGACAAATGAAGAAATAATCGCGATGATCCCGTCAAAGGCAGTGCGCGGATATTTAGTAAAAATAAACTGGCAGTTTGATGAGCACGAGCGCGATATCCTGCGCCGCTACCTCAAGCCGAAAAATAAAGACGAGGCCGACAGCGTCTATGCCGAACAAAACTATGTCACGCTGCCTCATCCTTTCAGAAAAGGCGACATCGTCACCGTCTGCGACAAAAGATTCAAAAACAGAAAACCTGAA